>CETR01135627.1_pt1 | contig 19218 bp, 18 predicted proteins | sample 531281 | NCBI WGS metagenome assembly CETR01 (sample SAMEA2622568, study PRJEB7988) | marine metagenome | biome: marine biome (ENVO:00000447); feature: mesopelagic zone (ENVO:00000213); material: "saline water (ENVO:00002010), including plankton (ENVO:xxxxxxxx)" | depth 696 m
CTATCATATCATTTGCCTGAACGGCGATACCATTGTATTCCAAAGTACCGTTTGAGGGTAGGGTCATCACTTGGATACCATTAAATGTATCTCCTGGGTCTACATCCGTGTAGGTGAAATCACCCGTTTTAAAGGTATAGGAAGCATCCTGAATGGTTTCCAGTGTAATATCCCCACCATCCGGCGCATCGTTTACATTGGTAATGTTCAATGTGACCGTAACGGTTTCCGAAAAGGAAACGGCATCTTCAAAATTATAGGTAAAGCTATCCATTGCGGATTCATCTCCGTCGTGGACATAGGTGAAGGTACCATCGGAATTAAGCGTAAATGAGCTTGCATTTTCAGGTCCATCGATTAAATAATACACCAAATCATCGCCATCCACTTCAATATCGTTTGTGGAAAGGTCTCCGTTCAAAGTTCCATTTTCATCCATTGTGAAGCTGTCGGCCACTGCGATAGGGTCATCATCAATTGGGATAATGGATATTGTTATGGAAGCGGTAACCTTGGTGCCGTTAACATCCAGCTCATAGGTTACGCTATCGGTACCATTTTTGTTCTCATTTGGCGTATAGACAACTTGGTTGCTGCCATTTACGGTTGCATTACCTTTTGTTCCCTGTGCCGTAATGGTAACGGTAGGGGTATTGTTGGTATCGTAAACATCATTATAAAGTACATCGATGGGGTCGGAAACGGTATCCTCATCCAAAATCGCCAAATCGTCTTCTGCACTAACAACCAAGGTTATGTCGTAAGGACCAATGGTTGCTGTGCCCGTATTGCCGGCATTGTCCCTGACCTCGGCATGGATATACCAACCTGTACCTCCAGTGTTGAAAGATGTGGTCTTGGACTGGCTGTTGCTCCATGAACTCCAAGCTGAATTATTTGTTGCAGGTGGAGTTGCACTTTGCACTCTAACAAAGCGTTGCACATCAAAACCACTTCCTCCATTCTCATCGGAGAAAACCAACTGAATGTCATCATCCGTTTCCAAACTCCCGCTGGAGGGAGTAGCAGTGATTGTTGGTGCGATATCATCATCAATAATGGTGAGTGTACGATAAAATGGTTCTGACCAAACACCTGTATCTGTCTGTGTCCTTAAGCTTATTATATAGTCTGCGGTTACATTATTGTAGGATGAAAAATCGGTCATAGGTGTACCTGCATTATAAATCTCCGTGTTGGTTGCATTTCCATCGGAATCGTAAGTACGTTGGGTCACAATCCATTCTTGTGTGGATAAAGTCCTTCCGTAAGGGTCTACTGAATTATCCTCAATCGCAATCGTCATGTCGCCAGAGTATGTATTCAATTGATCAGGTAATATGTTGAACTGTGCAATGGGCAAATCGGTTTCACCTCCAGAACCTGCAGTTTTTTCCACATAGATACTTGAAGGACTACTCCAAGTTCCTTGATGATCTTGAACTCTGAGCATTACAAGGTATTCTCCGTCAGCTACGCTATTTTTATCGAACTGGCCATTTACCCAGTCGTTGGTAGATGCCGCATCCACGGATTTCCACTTCCACTCTGATTGGGCAATACCATCATTCGCTCCGCCATCTAGATCGTAAGAGGTGTTGTTGATAAAACCAGTATCGGCACTATATGTAAAACTGGCCACTGGTTTTCTATGGAAATATAGCGTGGTCGGAGCTGTTGGCATATCTTCAAAAGTGAAGGAATATCGACCTGTTTTCTCGTAGTACTCCGGTACATCCTCCAAATAGAGTCCATCCCAAGATACCTTGCCCGTGTTGTTGTCAAAATGGGTCTCATCATGGGTGATTTTCCATCGCCCCGAAGGATAACTGGCATTTGCTGTGTTGGATTTTAACTGTGAAGGATCTACATCGATCTCAACCGAGGTTCCAGCAATAAAATATTCCCCGGCGGTTACTGTTCCGAATTGATATTGTTCATAAATGTAATGGGACATATCATCTATCCAGGTGGACCAGCTTCCAGCATCTCGGTTTACAAAGATACCTTGATCATTGTTCTGTTGAATGAACCTGTCAAATTGGGCTTGGTTGGCATTGGTTCCCCAGCCGATGTAGTGGATATCCTCGTTGATGGTTCGCATCAATATTTCCGAAAGATCTTTATCGTTGTCAAAATCTGCCACTTCAAGGTCGTCCAAGTTTACGTTAAAACGTAGGGCACTGTTTCTCCACTGCGGTTCGCGCAATACATCTTTAAAGGCACGTAGTTCCAATTTTTCAATATTGATATCCTTGAAATAGGCATTTTGCTGTTCATGGACATAGAAACCATAGCTACCTGAGGAAAAGGTATTATCGGTAATATCGAAGGCTTCGATCCAATCCGTGCCAGCATCGCCTCCGCCACCTCTTCTGGAGATGGTGATATCATCACCGGACATTTCAATTTTAAAATCGATTTCCTGTCCATTATAGAAAGCCGAGAACATATCGGCCCTAGCGGCATCCCAGCCATAGGTTGCCGTACCTGTTCTTCCACTATTAGTGTTCACTGCCAAAATGGTAGTTACACCGTTTTCCCTTTTGAGAATGGCTTCCGCAGGGTAACCATCACCTGGAGCATAGTTCATTAAGTTACCACAGGCTGTATGGTTGTCGATGATATAGGCGTAGAAATTATTGTTATCCACTTTTTTAAAGATGAATCCAACCTCGGCGTGGGTGTAAGGTGCACCGGAAAGACCAAAGGTCGCTGAAATGGTACCATCGGAAACATCTCCTGTAGGATCATACATGGCAACACCGTAGTTGCCGGAGTTCCTTGCGACAGGATCGGCCAGTATTTGGTTGGTATTGGAATCAAAGGAGAAATAGGAACCCGAGTAAGTTCCACCACCTGCACTACCTAGGTAGTTGTGTGAGTTTGGTGGTTCTGCCCCGTTAAAATCCATAACATTCCAGCTGTTGAAAATATCACTGGCATCCGCTTGATCAGAGGAAATAGAGCTTCTTTGAAAAGCTTCAACACGTAGTTTACCCAAAGGGATTCCCTTGGCGTACATGGCTTGCTCAAGATCGGTCTCAAATGTCGATAAATCTAAATCGGCAGACCCCACAGTCACCATTACGTCTACATTTGGACCTTGTTGGACTGTCATATCTACAGTTTGGGCCTTGAGGTTACCAAAAATTAGCAAAAATATGGTGAATGTAATTGTGGTTTGTAGTATTTGCTTCATAGTAGGTTGTGCTATTTAAATATTGAACTGCTAATGGGTTGGTTCATTGTCTTATAATCAAAACTGAAATTGGAATCAAATACCGATGTACAGTTTGTAGCAGTTGCAATGTTGAAATAGGACATAGCACTGATCTGCTTTATAATTGCCAATCCGTCCACATTAGATCCCAGATTGCAGTCATAAACCAAAAGTTGAATGTTTGTACCTTGATAGACACCTTCTAACATAGAAAGTTCAAATTCTTGGTCGATCCTTTCTGAATCATATGCGATTCCACCCAATTGCAGTGCATTATTGCTTGTGTCTGCAAACAAATGAATGGTTTTTACTGTTGTGTTGTCTTCAAGGAAATGGCGCACCGTTTTCCACGGATTTTCTGAATGCCCCACTTCAATTACAGTTGTGCTTTGAGGCAATTGCTCTAGAACGATTGATTTCTGTGTATACTCAGAATCAATGACCACGACCTCATCGGTCTGTGCCCATGATATGCTAAAGACCATACAGAAAAAGAGCAGTGAACTCATTAATTTTTTTTGGTTGCTTTTTGTTTTCATTTAAGAGAGGGTTTGGATATATATGTTATTTTTATAGTTGTGTTCAGGTTTGGAAAAGGACAAAAAAATCCCTGGCCGTTTATGAACAGCTTTTTTCTGTGAGCAGCACAAGACCGATCAGCAGTGAATAAAATTTTAGATTAATCGCGGATTTGGGAAATATTGCAGTTCTATGTCATAGGTAGGGAAGGTTAAATATTTTTTGAAACTCTTTTTTCGGTTTCTTACAATTCAAATTTGAATTCTTTCATTTTTAAAACTTGAACTTCCTACAAACGGAAGGTATTTCTTGCTTATTATAAAAAATCGCTCGCGAAATTGACAATAATCAATTGGAATTGATTCTCTACAAAACTTAAAAGTGCAATTAGTTGTTTATCTTTAATTTAAATAAAGAAGCACAAATGATTTTTTTTATAAAAAACTTCGACCGATTCGGATTTTTAGGAAAACGCATCCATATACCCCTTATTACATAGCTAATAACGGGAACTTGACAAATATCAATTTTGAGTTATTTCCTAAATGAGAAGGAGAGTGGCTAATATAAGCCGGAAGTAGACTGAGAAATTACAACTGATGGATTATCAATAATTTAAAAATAAAATTTGCCAATTACTCTTAGACAGAAGATATTTCGTCGATTCTCAAAAAAATTCAATTGGGACTATACTTACTTAACAAACGACTTAAGGTTTCAGGTCTCATAGATAGAAATGATGCAAGATATTTTTTGGGAATACGTTCGGTAATTTGATTCTTACTATGCTCTATAAAATAATTAAGACGGTTGGCAGCATTGGGAATTCTAGCCAAGTAGACCCGATGTTCTGAAAGCATATAATACTCCTCCAACATAATTCTACCTATATGGTTCATTTCAGGAAAATGGTTGACGCAATATTGATAGTCTTGGTATTCTAAGTAATCGCAATAAGTATCCTCAATACTCTGTATATACTCGTTCGCTACTTTATTTCTAAAAAACCCTGTTATCGAGGTAAAGACTTCATTCTCGCTATCGATCCATGTGGTTATTTCTGAGTCTCCACTTTTGAAAAAGCCTCGTACCATACCCTCTTTTAGAAAATATAAACGATTACACTTCTCCCCTGCCCTACAAATTATTTCATTCCTTTTAAAATGGCAACTTTGAATTTTTGAACTCAAAAAAGTTTTTAAATCTTTTCCCATAGGATAAATAGAGTTAAGGAATATGATTATATATAAATTTCTTTCAGAAATTGGCTCTGTAGTCATGCTATTATAATGATATAAATATTGGAAAAACTAATTTTAAAGTAAATTGATTATATGCAGATGCACTCTCATTAAGATTTTTAGAATTGTAAGAAATGTCTTAAATTAAATCTCAAGAAGTCAAGATAAAAAGATTTTATTAATTTACCCTTGGCAGCGAACTGCTAATGATTAAATCTCAAAGGTGGATAAAATTTTAGTGTATTTGGCAGATGACGATTTTGATGACCGCGAGCTTTTCGTTGACGCCTTGTCAGAATTGCCGTTGTCTACCGAAATAGTACAATTTTCAAACGGTATAGAGTTGATGGATTGTTTATTTACCAATAAAACTTTACCACACATTATATTTTTGGACTTATTTATGCCATACATGGATGGTTTCGATTGTTTACTGGATATTCGAAATTTTACCAAGTTTAAGAATATTAAAATAGTCGTTTATTCATCGGTATTTCAAGAAAGAGAAGTGCGACAGTTAAGGGAAGATGGGGCAAATGGCTACATTCAAAAACCTAACTCATATATTGTCTTAAAGAATTTAATCTATAAAGCGATTCACTCCCTATCCTCCCAACCCAATGAATCCTCTCATTTCGAAATCTTAATCTAATACCATAAAAATGAGAAAGTATTTTTCTATTGGTACTGTTCATAACGTATTCAACTCATATATAATAGATTTCAAATCTTATACATCTTCAAATCTTAGAAATTAACCTCCAATAACCTCTCCGCCATTTATGTGCAAAACTTGGCCAGTCATGTAACTACTATCTTTCGATGCCAAATAAACATATGCTGGTCCTACTTCCGCTGGCTGACCGGGTCTGCCCAATGGCACATCTTTACCAAAATTGGCTAGTTGGTCGCCCTCAAAGGTTGCAGGTATCAAAGGAGTCCAAATTGGACCTGGGGCTATCGCATTTACCCTTACATTTTTATCGGCCAAAGATGTTGATAGACTTCTGGTAAATGAAACTATCGCTCCTTTTGTACTGGCATAATCAATAAGATGTTCAGATCCGCGATAAGCTGTTACTGAAGTAGTATTAATAATTGAATCCCCGCTTTTCAAATGTTCGAGAACCGCTTGAGTCATATAAAAATAAGAATAGATGTTAGTCTCAAATGTGGTTTTCATATTGTCTATTGATATATTGCGCAAATCTTTTTCGGGAAATTGCATGGCAGCATTGTTGACCAAGATATTGATTGAACCAAAATGCTCCAATGTTTGTTGAATTGCTTGATTACAGAATTCTTTCCTTTTAATATCACCTTGAATCAAAAGACATTCTGTTCCTTCTTCTTCAATTTCTTGTTGGGTCGCATGCGCATCAGTATCTTCATTTAGATAAACGATTGCTACTTTCGCCCCCTCTCGCGCGAAATGTAGAGCAACACTTTTGCCTATACCGCTATCACCTCCTGTAATCAAGGCCACCTTATCCTTTAATTTTCCGCAACCTTTATAGTCTTCACGAATAGACACTGGTTGTGGATGCATTTGCTTCTCAACACCCGGTTGACCTGACTGATGTTCACTTTTTTCTATAGTAATATTCTCCATTATACATAGTTTTAGATTTATATAAAACTAATGTTAGTAATAAGCTTTGATTAACGCTATTATGTTATTTGTTGACGCTATATCATTGGTATTTGGAAAAAATGATTGAATCAAGACATTCCTCTATAGCATCAAAAATTGTAACGCCCCTTTACGAAATTTGAAAGTTCTCAAATTATTACACAACATGGAAACTAGGGAAATTCGGTGGTTCAGTACGGAGCCATTTAACAAGATAGAAACCACTTTTAATCAACTTTTTGCAGGCTCTATAATTGAAGAACCTGAGAGATTAGATACTTATCTTTATACTTCATGCAATGAAGTGAATATTAAGATTCGTGATGGGCAATTGGATATTAAAAAACGGACATCAGAACCTAAATCGCGAATTAAAATAGGCTCTAACGGTGGATATGCAGAAAAATGGATAAAATGGTCTATTGATAACCCTTTACATGTTCGTCCATCCGAGCATTGGTATGAAGTCCGTAAGCAAAGGAAATTAGTGTTCTTGGATGAGCACAATAAGATTATGTCCTATAAAGAAGATGATAGTAAGCCCATTGGGCTTCAGATAGAACTTACCAATTTAAGTGTTGACGAAAAAACATTTCATTCAATTGCGCTGGAATGGTCCAGTAAAGAATATAATCAAAATGACGAAATACTTGAAAATTTATTAAAGGATTCCGAATTGAAATTACTTCAGTCGATGGGCTATCCGGAATATTTATCCACCATAGTAAACAAACCTTTAGCCCTTCTAGAATTTTAATGTTCCCGTTTTTCAAGTCTCTCAATCATGGATTTCATTTCTGCAATTTCCTTTCGTTGAGCTTCAATAATGTCGTCCGCCAATCTTTTGACCTCCGGATCAGTAATATTAGCCCTTTCACTTGTCAATATGGCTATGGAATGATGGGGAATCATCGCTTTCATCCATTTAACATCATTAATCGGTTTTTGATAGCGCACTAGGTACGTTGCTAGCCCCATGATTAATAGGCTCAAACCTACAATTAGGCTATTCTTCCGACGAGAAGGATACATATCTCTCATAAAGAAATACATAATTAATGACATTCCCGAAACACCAATTATTGTCATGTACATGCGTGTCCAACTAAAGAACACGTGGCTAAGTTCATAGGTATTGAAATACATAGTGACATACATAGATATTCCAGAGCACACGAGCATCATCAAAAAATTTAAATATTTATCTAACTTCATAGTACTTGTTTTATGTGGAAAGACTATAAATCTAGAGAAAACATAATATTTTCAATGATTCAAAAAAGGTAGAGTTTAATTCAATTTGAAGACACTGCCTAAAAATGGGGTTGTTTACCTCTAAGGAAAGAAGCAACAATTAAATTAAAATTAATTATCATCTTGAAATATTCGTAAAGCTACCTTTACTGGCTACAGTAATTTTTCTAATTCCTCCAAAGAATCCTCAAGATTAGACTTTTCGAATAGCATAGGGCTAAAGACATCCCCCATATCAAGAATCCTTTGTTGTATATCATTTAAGGTAAAATATTGCGCACTGTCAATATGTCCCAATTCTTCCAACAGAAAAGGGGTCGAAATTGGCGCCTTTGGTAGTGGTCTAATAGAGTAGGTAGAAGCAACTGTTTGACCCCGCCTGTTCTGAAGATAATCCAAATAAATTTTCCCATTTCTTTTTTTGATGGTACGTTGCAAAGTAGTTAATTCAGGTAATCTCTTTTCAACAACTATACAAATCAGTTTAATAAAATCACGTACCTCCTCATAGGTATATTCCGCTCCCATTGGAATATACACATGAATTCCTTTAGAACCAGATAGTTTATAATATGATTTTAGTTGTAATTCATTCAATAACTCAGCCAAAACTTTAGTAACTCTAATAATGTCGCTGAATGATTTGGTTACTGGAGGGTCTAAATCAATAATGGCATAATCGGGTTTTTCTAGACTATATTTTCTGGAATTCCAAGGATTTATCTCGATGCACCCTAAGTTAGCCATGTAAAGTAATGTCGCTGCATTTTGACAAAGCAGATAATTAATTTCCCTATCACTTGATTTCGAATAGATATTCAAGCTTTCAGCCCATTCGGGTAAGAAATCAACGTCCTTCTGATAAAAGCCTTCATTTTCAATTCCTTCGGGAAATCTATGTAAACTTTGAGGCCTATCCTTTAGGTATGGAATTATATAATCGGAGATACTTAAATAGTAATCTATTAGATGGTATTTACTTTTTTTGGATTCCTTCCAAAGTATTTTGTCCAAATTTGAAATAGGTACTCTGAATCCATCAACATCGACGTACTCTTTTATACTGCCTCTTCTTGGAATTCGTTCATCCCGATTTATTAAAGAGTTATCGTGATCAATTGAATCTATAACGGGCTCTTCCCAATTCACCACTCTTTTAAAGACGGGTTGTCTCAAAAGGTTGTTTTTTGTCTTTTCTCTGAAATTGACTTCGCAAACCAACTTGGGACGAAGCCAAATCACTTTTTTTCCCTTTAATTTTATGGAGCTTTTAAATGGCGAATTTAATGTTTCAAACGAAGACATAATTCTTTTCAAATCATATTTCAGATCACTTCCAAAACCTACACCGCAATTACCTATGTAAATAAGATTTCCATTAGCCTCTTTTGTCCCAAGTATTATTGAGCTAAATGTCTCTCCTTGATCAGCAACAACATACCCACATATGATAGCGTCAATACTGTTACTTAACTTAATTTTCAACCAGTTCTCCGATCTTGTGCCTATCGCATAGTGGGAGTGAATTTCCTTTGCGATTATACCCTCCATTCCTGATTTTTTAGCCATCTCCAACAATGTCGTACCCATACCTTCAATATGGTCGCAAAACCTGGTAATGGATAAGTCTTCTAATACATTTGGAATTAAACTTTTTCGATCCAATAAAGGCAGATTGAGCATACTATGACCATTTAAATAGATCATATCAAATACATAATATCTCAAGATACCGCCGTAATCAGGGTAGTTATGCAATTCTCCGAATTGAGAAATCCCTTGTTCATTTAGTATAACAACCTCCCCATCCAGTATTACATCATTATCCAGAGATTTAAGCTCATCAACCAGAACCGGAAATTTGCTATTATAGCTAACGCCATTTCTGGACTGCAACAAAACACCCTTATCGGAAATATGGGCTATTAATCTATAACCATCCCATTTTAATTCATAAATCCAGTTGGGGTCATTAAAAACCTTATCTCTAACAGTTGCTAGCATGGGAGAAAGAATTAATCCTGGCCTTAGATTCTTGGGATAAGTAAAGTTTTCCGTACCATCTGTAAAGGACTCGGCATCATATAAACCATTAACGGCAAATTCATCCTTTTTCTTAATCATAAGCCATTGTTCTTTTCCAGATTTCCATCCAGTTCGAACCAATGAATAATTTCCCTTAATATTTTGCCCATTAAAGAACAATTTTAAATTTCCTTGTTTAAGGGAAATTAAAATTTCAGAGACGTTGTTCATTCCATCTACCGTGTAGATTCCAAAATCCCAAATCTCCATTTCTCCAGCACCGTAATTCCCTTTGGGAATAGTGCCCTCAAAATTCAGATACGAGACCGGATGGTCTTCCGTCCGCACCGCTAATCGTTTATCAGCAGGATTCAAAGAAGGACCTTTCGGAATGGCCCAACTCTTCAGAACACCGTCTATTTCTAACCTTAAATCATAGTGTAATTTTCTAGAAGAATGTCTTTGTATAACAAATCGATTATTACCGCCAATTGGGGAAATTTTACCAATGGGTTCCGAAGTTGTTGAAAATTCTCGTTTACTATTATATTCCTCTAAGCTCACAGTCTAGGATGCCTTTTTCTTTCTTTTTTCCAAACTAGCTTTAAGTTGTGCCATTAAGTCTTTGGCTTCAGTGGGCTTCGACTCAAAAGTTTCCCGTTTTATATGAGAACCTTTAGCTTTCGATTCAATTATCTTTAAAAGTTGCTCATTATACACATCCTTAAACTTCTTAAAATCGAATTTCTCAGTATACTGTTCTATTAATGACTGTGCCATATCTAGCTCTTTCTTACTTACTTTTAATTGTGGTAAATCGAGTTCATCGGTATTTCTAATCTCATCTTCAAATCGGATTACATGAAGAACCAATGCATCTTTATAAGTACCAATTAGAGAGAGATGTTCCTTCTGCCTCATAACGAAGGTTGCCACACCTAGCTTTTTCTTATCCTTCAATGCTTTCCTTAACAAGGCATATGCCTTCTCACCTCCTTTTTGAGGCTGAATAAAATATGGTTTTTTAAATAGGACATCTGCCACTTCATTTTCCAATACAAATTGCTCAATATCAATAGTTTTACTTTTTTTCATATTGGCATTCTCGAAATCCTCCTTTTCTAGAATAATGTACTTATCATTCTTCTTATATCCTTTGACAATATCTTTCCATTCGACTTCTTTACCAGTTTTCTCATTAATGCGTTTGTAACGAATACGAGAGCCATCATGGCTATCTAACATATCGAGCTCCAAGGCACGCTCTTCCGACCCCGAATAAAGCTTAATTGGTATGGTAACTAGACCAAAATTTATAGAGCCATTCCAAATTGATCTCATGGAAATTAGATTAAATGAAGAATTTAATTTTTTTATACATTAAAAAGTAGCGTTCACTATTACCTCTTAGTATTCGATTGAAATATAATTCTAAAATAACTCTGTAATGAATTCAAAAGGAGACAATTTTAATCCGGTCAAAATGACTAAGAAAACATTGAAAAGATGGAGTAGTTTACCAACCCAAATACTACATGGGCACCAATCAGCTGCATATAAAACGTTGAAAGCTTAGTGCCCTTAGGTTTGCCATAAGAGCTTATCATGGCACACCACCCTACCACACCGATTAAACCTGCCAATAATCCAAAGATACCTCCCATTAATAACGTCTTTGGCAATGTTTGGCATAGATATAAAAAATGAAGTCCGAGTGACATGAAAAAACCTATTAGAAAATGAATTAACCATCCCCTATAGTTATTATCATTTAGCGATGTATTCCCATCGTGGGTATTTGAAAAGAGCCGGTTCAGAAGATGAGCTTCATTTAGCTTCAACTCCACTAAGCATTCAAGGAGTTGGCTATAAAGAGTCATAATAGCGGTACCAGTAATTGCCGCTAACAGAGTAACAGTCAATTCCATAAGACATTATGAATTTTACAAAGCAAAAATAAAGATGTTGATAAAAAAGAATTATTCCTATTGAGAATTAAATTGTTTTAGAAAATATCAAATTACTAAAAATTCTTTTTATGACTCATAGGGAATATTTTGCACGTGCTAGATAGGGCATTGGTAATTTACTGTAATTAATTAACATAATCGCCAAAGTCAATATTTCTACGGATACGATTACCTAGCTAATGTCAAGCCTTTTACATTTAAAAGAAAATTATAATCATGGCCTTATTCAATAGTCCAAAAAAACAAAATCTGATAATTATGAGCATTATAGCCCTTATAATATTAATTATTATTTCAATGACCTTAATGTCTTAAACTGATGGGCACTACTAAAATTTTTTAGGATGACGGAAACCATCGGTATTATGGCAGGAATCTTCACAACCATTGCTGCGATTCCTCAAATTGTTCGGGCCATAAAAAATAAAGGAGTAAAAGATGTTTCGCCCTTCATGTTTATAATATTGATAATTGGTGTTAGCCTATGGACTTGGTATGGTTTTTTAAAGCATGACCTACCGATAATAATTACGAATGGAATAAGTACTTTATTTAATGCAATTATGCTCCTTTTAATTATTAAATATAGAGATATAAAGTAATTAAAATGACCCTAGTTCGGTCCTCTATAATTTAAATTCATTTAAGTGCTCCCAAATTTCATCTACTAGTATTAATAGACAGAGAATAACACTTTGGACAGCATGAATACACTCAGTAAGTTTAAATGAAATAGGGCCATGTTAACGGGAATTCAGCTAATGCGATATTGAAAAAATCATTGCGAACTTCAACTATCTTTTTCGTCATCGTTCATTGCCAAAGGGTGGTCTTGCATTCCGAGTCCAACGATTTTAATAATATTTACAACCGTATTTTTAAGCATGAGAACTACCACGATGAGTGCACCACTCAATATGGCACTTACACCTAATGTTATGTAGTAAATGATGGTAAACCACTCCGGCGGTATGCTATCTGACTCGGTTATAGGCAAATTAAAAATCAAAAAAGAAAGTAAAGAAACAATAAATATTACCGTATCAAGCTGAGCAATTTGCATCACATGCAAATAATGATCCTTTTTTAGCTTTGAATTACTGGTAGAGCTAAGTCCCAATAAAGTTAAAAGTAAGGCCAGTATACTAGCCGAGGCCAGGACGATTGTATTGCATAATACATTAAGTCCTGAGAGAGAATTCTTGATTAAAACTTTTGCCTCATACCCGCTCAGCTTACCTAATAAAAAAGTTCCACTCAATAAGAATAATATTGCAAAGACTCCTCCCCATATAGCCTTCTTGGTTGATGTTGAAATATACATGACATTTTGATTTAAAGAGCGGTACTCCTAACCGTACCGCCCTTTCAACATAGTGATAATTAACAGCTTACTAAGATTATTTTATTCTAAAATCTATTTTTCTTTAAGAGTCCAAATACGACCTACTTTTGCGCCGAGATAATTTATTGTATTAGAATATAACAATGCCTTTTCTGGCAGGGTAACAGAATTTGCTAGTATTGGGTCATCCCCGTTTGGTATTTCACTCATTGTTTTCGCTATTGTTTAACATAATTCACTGTATTCATGCAACACTTCAAGAACATTTATATTCTTACGTAAGGTCAAAATTCGATTTTTTATTAAAATTGATAGAGCAATCGGGAGGTTAGGGCTTTCGATTAAAGCTATATAATTATCCAAATTTTCCAAGCAATAATTGAGGCAATCGGAGATTATTTTTTCGGATTGTTTGGCGTGATAAGTTTTATGGTCCCTATCAGTACTTGGTATATTTAAGTAAAAATCTCTTCCCAAAAAGCTCTCGATAATTGCTTTAAGTTCTCTGTTGTGCAATTTTAATTCATTCAACGATTTTAGAAAAAATGACTTGATTTTCGAGGAACTGAGCTCCATGTAAGTATGATGAATCAACTGTTCTAAAATCGAATTACTAACGACCACAACTCGAATCTTATCCTTTAAATCTAAATCCATCGAAACGACAGTATTATAAGATTAAATTTACATTGCACCTCAATAACCGATTAATTCAAATAATCAGAAAATTATCTTTTAAGGTTTTACATGTTTCCTAGCGAAATGTTTTAGAATCATTTCTTAAGTTAATTTTCTATACCAGGTGGAACGTTTGAAAAAGGAGAAACGGCTGCCTAGCGATTAATCATCTACAACTTTAAAGTTCATGTAAACTGGGTTAAGGCCTGATATTACTAAATAATTGATCAATTCAGTCTAAGAAAAGTTCACTAAATAAATACTCCCCGTGATATGTTTAACTCGTATCAACATCTAAATTCCTCTAAGTCCGTGGGGAAGACTTTGAGCCCTTTATTCTCAAGCTTTAACTCCAAATTTTGTCTTGACTCTGAATAGAAGATTTCATCATCTATATGTATTAGTTCATTCTCGAAGGAAATATTTACTTTAGAAACTTTACAAAAAGTCGAGAAAAGACTTAAATCAGATTTAGTGGTACTTCCATTTAGTAATTTTTTTAAATAATCAACAAAAAAACTCCGGTGATCAATGGTGATCATCAATAAATCTAAAAATCCATCCCTTGTATTTCCCTCGGAGGGAATTGGTATTTGGGGGCCCAAAAAATGAATATTCATCACTTCAACTAACATAAAGTTTCCTTGGAATGTACCTGAATCTGTCACTATATTTAATTGAACACCCTCAAACCTCCCGACTAAATCGATCATAGATTGAAGGGCATAATTAATTTTGTCCTTAGTTGTATGAAATTTTTCTGGGGCTTTCTGCATTTCTTGGATTAGATGCGGGAAGATCCCCAAACCCATACCTTCAAAAAAATTTAATTTTGTAGCATGTCCATTTATAATCCCAAAGTCAAAATTGGTATCATTCTTATTTCTCTCTTGCAACCTATTTAGCCTCAGCGAATGATATATATTGTTAGCGGTACCAAGTGGCAATATTTCAATTTCGGGTCTCTTATCTTTTTCAATTTCAAGAATTCTGTTCATTACTTTCGTTACTGTACCATCACCGCCTGCTATGAAAAGTTTAATACCAGGTTTAGGAGAAAACTTCCTCCATGCATCCTCATCCTTTGTAGAGATATAGGCTACGGAATAATCATAGGACATCATTAGATTTATAATGAATTTTTTGTTGTGCAATCCACAGCCCGCAGTAGGATTGTGCACAATTTGAGCATACTTCATTTTGAGCTGTCATTATATGTTTTACCCTATAAATTTCAGTTTATTATGCTTTTAATACTACCTCATTTAAAACAAAAATTTCTCCTTTCAAGTCAATTTTATGGAAGCATAAGGTTTTAATATTATGTATTTTACAATTGCAAAAATTCGATATAATGAAAATATTAGTAACAAATGATGATGGAATCTACAGTCCAGGAATCTTCAGTCTTGCTCAGGTAGCTGCTGAATTTGGCGAGGTGTTGGTGATGGCTCCGGATGTGGAACAATCATCCATGGGACAGGCCATTACTTCTGGCCGACCCATTACTTATAAAAAATCTCCAATCCATTTTGAAGGTATTGAGGCTTACCGAGTCGCGGGCACACCAGCTGACTGTGTAGCTTTAGGCTTGCATTTATTCGAAAGTATAGATTTAGTACTTTCAGGAATAAACATTGGCGCCAACTTAGGAAATTCAGCATGGCATTCAGGAACTTTATCTGCAGCCCGGCAAGCAGTACTTTTTGGAGTAAGGGGCATAGCGTTAAGTGTTTCAGTAGGGAACGATGAACCTGATTTTACTCTTTTAGAACCATTCGTTAAAAAGGCATTGAATGAGGTGATTACCGAAGAACATAAGTTATTAAATATTAATTTTCCGCAGCACCCCACTGGGGATATAGATTGGACCTCTCAATCAGTGAGACAATATGACGGAAGAATTTTGGCCAACGAGAATCCTATGGGAAAGGAGCACTTTTGGTTTACTGTTGTGCCAATAGAACCGGAAGAAAGAGATTCAGACAGGTGGGCGGTAAAGCATGGAAAGACGAGTATTACGCCGATGGTCTTAAATTTGACAGATCAAAATTACTTAAATAAAAAGCATGTTAAGAATAGCTAATTACAGTGCCTTAATTATTTCCCGTCATCGATGCCGCCCTCTCTTCTAAGCCATGTATGGCCCACAACACCTTTTCATGTAACTCATTCATTGAGGTAGGTTTTGTTAGAAAATATGAAGCTCCAGAAGTTATGACTTCCTCTTTGTCTGTAAGATTGGAAGAGGTGGTTAAAATTACCACGGGTATATGCTTATAGGCTGAATTACTTTTTAGAATTTTCAAACAGGATTTACCGTCCATTTTGGGCATATTCAAGTCCATAAAAATGATGTCTGGAACTATTGTACTATTTGAGTCTAAAAGCTCTAATGCCTCTTTTCCGTTGTTGGCCGTATAACAGGCAGCAGAGGGGTCAATTACTTCCATAACCTCGCAGAAGAAATCAAGATCATCCATATCATCGTCTACTAATAAGTATTTTGAAAATATCCCCATCATCTAAAATTTAATTATTTATTGTAATTTAAGCATTTCGTCGATTAAAAAATACCGTTTATCGAACAATCTATAACAAATTTGAAATTATATTGATTATAGGTTTTACGATTTATGATACAAATAACTAATTGATTAAAGTTTCTATTAATTTTGACCAACTAATTATACAATTGTTATTTGCCTGCGGTAGAATTTTAAGTTTAGATAAATCTAATGAAGACATTGATGATGATTATGGCAGCTATTTAAGTTAATTGTATGACATTGGAGCTCTTCAGAAAAGACGAAATACTCGTATTATATAAGTTCCATTAAGGAAATCGGGAATTCTAAAGATCGTGGGTTGGAACATACTCAGGTATGGAATATAGCAGGCCTGGAAAGTACTAACACAAATAACCTAACAAGTTTCTAATACACGAAAATACTCCATATGATTAGAAGATTAATATACGATCTAAAAGATGCTAAAGAATATTAGTAATAATTATCAAGCAAAATTCTACTAGCGATTACTACTTATGTCTTCAATACGGCAGCAATTTATCCGGGATTATTTAGGGCAAAGTAGAGCGCACATTTAACATGGTGAAGGAAAATTCGACATTTGGGGTAAAGCATATTCCCTCCCTATTGAAGGAGACCTATATTGCGTGGAACAATGATAATCCGTTCCGGTTAAGCGCCGTTGTTGCCTATTATGCTATTCTTTCATTACCCGCGCTCTTAGTAATAATTGTTAATTTAGTCGGAACATTTACAAGTCCCGAATCTATACAAGACATTTTGACTAGTGAATTCTCCGAAGCATTGGGAAAGGATTCGGCCGAGGCTATTCAAGTTATGTTAGATGAAACTGAAAATAAAAAAAGGAATTTTATATCAACTATCATTGGATTAGGTACCTTAATTTTCGGGGCCACTGGAATGTTTTACCAACTGCAAATCTCACTTAATGATATCTGGCAAGTAGAACCCGATCCTAAAGCAAAATGGTGGAAACTAGTTTTTGATCGCGCTCGAAGTTTTGCATTTATATTAGTTATTGGATTTCTCTTATTAATTAGCTTTGTGGCTACAGCTGCATTGTCGGCTCTCAACGATTATATAAAGTCGAGTTTTCCAGATATGGTGCTCACTCTTGCACAGTTATTTGATATTCTTTTCTCGCTTGGAATTATAAGTCTCCTCTTTGCACTAATGTTCAAATTTCTTCCAGACGCTAAGGTAGAATGGAAAACTGTTTGGATTGGAGCTTTCATCACATCTATTCTATTCTTACTTGGTAAGTTAATACTCGGATATTATTTTGGACAAGCAAATCCTGGCTCTACTTATGGAGCTGCTGGAACTATTGTGCTTATTTTATTGTGGGTTTCTTACTCCTGTTTAATATTACTCTTTGGAGCAAAATTTACTTTCGTTTATGCCAATCGTTATGGGCAAGGTATCAGGCCAATGCCTCTGGCCCGTAAAAAGGCCTAAGCAATCAATAAATTCATCATTTCGCATGGTTTAATTGAGCCAAAAGCTTAGTACTATGCTCAATGGCAATTGAACTATCTTTAAAATAGAGTGTTTCGACTCCCATCGTTTCTATGTTAGATAAAGCTTTAACTGAATTAACCTTAGGTTTCAACCCAGTTTGCCTTAGGTAAACGATAGATATGTTTAAAGGGAACAATTTAACTATGCGTTCATAAATATAGGGATCCTGTTGAGTGTCGTCGCCAATTAAAATAAACTGCAATTCAGGATAGAATTCAATAATGTGCTTAATTTTATGAAACTTATGATCATGGTTACCGCCTCCACTTCGCAGAAAATCTAATAATCCCGTTTTCAATTTTTTCAATTTAAACACGGCTTTTGGAAACTCATTCAAGTCGGTAAATTCATTGATAAAATTATATAAGTTCCATTCACTACTGGAAACATAAAAAAAAGCATTAGATCCCATATTTTTCTTTCTTCCAGCATTGCTTAAAATTCGATAATGTTGTAAAACATCCGTAAAAATTTTCCGCCTATGAATATTTTGAGTCAATAAGACGTAAATCTTTTTAAATAAGCTTCTCGTATGGGAAATCAAAAAAGTATCGTCAATATCTGAAATTAGACCGTATTCTCCTGGATAAGGTTTAATAAATTCTACTTTCTCGGTAATTATCTTTCCTTCTATTTCAGCCTGTAATTCTGCCAAGTGCCATCCGGCAGATAAATTATAAGAATAGGGTATAGAAAAACGGAAATAACCATCCTTCAAGGTTTTAGTCTGTACCTCGATGCCATTGAGTTTTAATACAATGGAATGATTGGAAAAAGGCTGTAATTTAAACATTTTAAAGATCTCGACAGCATGTCTAATCTTCCGTCCCTGAAAATCATATCCAATTTCCGGCCGACTGTATAGATGTCCAAATATTATTATTTCTTGCTCATTGGCATATCCTTTATACGTTTGCAAAACAATGGCCATGTTCGCCTATAATTTATGCTTAAATTTAAATGTAGGTAATAAAATTACTACCTAAAAATTCACATGAAGAAAGTTTTGATGATTGTCAATCCAATATCTGGAAATATTGACAAGTTTCCCATAATTAAACAAGTTCAACATTTACTTCATCAAAAGGTCGAATTATGCATATTTACAACCTCAGGTGATGGAGATATTAGATTGCTGGAATTAAGGATTCAAGAATTTGGACCTGACCGGCTTCTGGTCGTAGGTGGTGATGGAACAATTAAATTAGCTGCTGAAGCGGGATATAAAAAAAAGATGGAAATAGGTATATTACCTAT
>CETR01132810.1_pt1 | contig 18714 bp, 19 predicted proteins | sample 531281 | NCBI WGS metagenome assembly CETR01 (sample SAMEA2622568, study PRJEB7988) | marine metagenome | biome: marine biome (ENVO:00000447); feature: mesopelagic zone (ENVO:00000213); material: "saline water (ENVO:00002010), including plankton (ENVO:xxxxxxxx)" | depth 696 m
ATTGGAACACTACACTTAAAATTACACCTGCGACATAGTGCATAATGAAGAATCCGAGCAATACCTGCCACCATGCAATGTCAACAAAAATCAACGGCAGTACGATCCAAATGGTCAAGTAAATCACTTTTGTGATGACCAATGTAGACCAATTCATAACTGGATTAGGCAGTTTTCCATAGCTCAATTTCCTTTTCATGTAACGGTACATTTGTTGGAAATCCGTGGTAATGGCCCAGTTGAAGGTCAACAGGCCGTATAGGAAAATGGAGTAGTAGTGTTGGAACTTGTGGTGTTTCCTCCACTCGGCATGCTTGGAGAACCTTAAGATTCTTCCCGCTTCCATATCTTCATCGTGCTCGTGGATATTGGTGTACGTATGGTGCAATACGTTGTGCTGTACTTGCCAGTTGTACACATTTCCTGCCAGGATGTAGATACTGCTTCCCATGAGTTTGTTTACCCACTTTTTATTGGAATAGGCACCATGGTTTCCATCGTGCATTACGTTCATCCCGACTCCGGCCATGCCCACACCCATGGTTATGGAAAGTAGCAAATAGCCCCAGAAAGGCAAATCAAGGGTCAACATTAAAAAATAGGGGGTCAAAAAAAGTGCAAACATCACAATGGTTTTCAAGTGAAGTTTCCAGTTCCCGGTTTTCTTAAGGTTGTTTTCTTTGAAGTATTCGTTTACTCTCTTGTTCAGCGTTCTGAAAAATTGTGCGGAATCTCTTCTGGAAAACCGGATGGTATTCTTATCCATAAAAAAAAGTTTGTACAAAGATAATTAAAATGCTTCTTTAGATTTAACAAGGTTCTGTTAGAACGGTGTTAAGGTCTTTAAAAGTATTAGCTTTGTCAAAAATACTATTTGGAACATGAAGGCGGAACTCATCCATAAATATTTTACGACGCTCAACGATGAACAGAAAGAGCAGTTTGCCAAGTTGGAGATGTTGTATAAGGACTGGAACCAGAAAATCAATGTGGTTTCCAGGAAGGATATTGATGAGTTGTACCTGCGTCATGTACTTCATTCTCTGGGGATTGCACAAATACAGATGTTCAACGAAGGTTCCGAAATTTTGGATGTCGGGACCGGTGGCGGCTTTCCTGGTATTCCGCTGGCTATCTTGTTTCCAAACGTGAAATTTACCCTTGTTGATGCTATTGGGAAGAAGATAAAAGTGGTCAATGAAGTGATTGAAGGGTTGGGATTGACCAATGTCGAGACTTATCATTCGCGAGTGGAGGACATTCCCGGACAGTTCGATTTTATCGTTAGCCGGGCCGTGGCCGCTATGCCCACCTTTGTGCACTGGACGAAGGGGAAAATCAAAAAGGAATCTGTGCACGAACGCAAAAACGGCATACTTTATCTTAAAGGCGGAGACCTTACAGAGGAACTGAAGGGCTACGAAACCGTCCAGGTATTTGATTTAAACGAGTATTTTGAGGAAGAATTCTTCGAGACTAAAAAAGTAGTGTACTTGCCCCAGAAGTATAAGGGTTAAATTATATACTGTACATACGCTTATACACCAATCTACACTTTCTTGCGTAGTCCTTGGCATAATGCCATAATTGCTGATATTTTTTAATCATCAATCTCCACCATGCATTGATTCGAGCTGTCATAACTAATTGATTTTATGTAACAAATATACGATATGTTACGTTAAGTTTACAATTAGTTAACGTTAAATTTACATTTAAATTGTGTTTTGACTATTGTTGGCGTATCAATTTGTTGATATGTAGGGGTAAGTAACTGTTATTGGTATAGGTTTTGCATGTCTGCCTCAGCGATATCCACTAATAGCTGTCCCATTTTGGCGCAAACCAGATTGAAGAACACCTCGCCTTTTTCCTTTGAAGCTTTGCTTGGATCGCCAACACCGGTGTCTTTGGTTATTTTGGACCAGGGTCGTTCCGTCCAGGCCCAACCTTCGGAAAAGGCTTTGATTTTGTTTTTGAGTTCTTGTCCATCGCCCCAATCTTCTTTAGGTAATACCAATTCTGGGGTCAAATGTAGGATAAGGCTGGTCTCCATTTCATCTGCATGGTCTCCGGGAAGGTCAAAAACACCAGATTCAGTGCCCAATTTAAACCAATTCGTGACGCAAAGGAACATATCTGGGAAAAGTAGCCCCAGTTCCCTTACGATCGCTTTCCAGTTGTTGCCTCCATGGCTGTTCATGATCATGAACTTTTTTACGCCCTGGCGGTCCAATACGGTAATGAGGTCTTTCAATATGGCAAATTGGGTGCTCGGATTCAGGTTCATATCCAGATATATGTCCGATTGCCCTGTGTTTACCCCAAAAGGGATAGTGGGAAGTACTACGACCTTGCTTCCTTGCTCCCAGGCTATTCTGGCGGATTCCTCAGCTATCGAAGTGCCTTCTATCACATCGGTGGCGTAGGGGAGATGGTAGTTGTGGGCTTCGGTGGCTCCCCAAGGTAAAATGGCCAAATCAAAAGATTCGTCCTTGAGGTGTTTCCAATTGGTTTCGGCCAAAATATAGGGTCTGGGCATGGGTCTCTGGGTTAGGTTAAACAAAAAAGGCCATCATTACTCAATGACGGCCTTTAAATTAACTGTTTTTGGGCTTATCCCAAAAATGGATATCTATAATCCTCGGGAGTTACAAAAGTCTCCTTGATCAATCTAGGGGAGACCCAACGCAATAGGTTCTGCATGGATCCGGCCTTATCATTGGTTCCTGAAGCTCTTGCGCCACCAAAAGGCTGCTGTCCCACAACGGCGCCCGTTGGCTTGTCGTTGATGTAGAAGTTCCCCGCTGCATTCTGTAATGCTTTGGTCGCCTCATCAATGGAGTAACGGTCCCCGGAAAGCACCGCGCCCGTCAGTCCGTATTCGGAAGTGCCATCCACCAATTTCAAGGTCTCACTCCAGTCCTTGTCTTCGTAAACATAAACAGTGACCACGGGTCCAAAGAGTTCAGTGTACATGGTTTCGTACTGCGGATCGGTTGTCAAAATAACCGTAGGCTCCACAAAATACCCCACGGACTTATCGTAATTGCCTCCTGCTATGATTTCTGCATTGTCATCGGCCTTGGCCTGATCGATGTACTTGGCCAGTTTGTCAAAAGACCCTTCGTGAATCACGGCAGTTATGAAATTGCTCATGTCCTCTGGAGAGCCTGGCTTGTTGAAAGAGGCAATGTCTTTTTTGACCAATTCCAAGATTTCATCGGCAGTGGATTTCGGTAAATACACACGTGATGCTGCACTACATTTTTGACCTTGGAACTCAAAGGCGCCTCGGCTGATCGCTGTAGCTACCTGTTGGGGCTTGGCAGTTGGGTGTGCAATGATGAAATCCTTACCTCCGGTCTCGCCCACGATTCGCGGATAGGATTTGTACTTGTGGATGTTGTTTCCGATTTGTTTCCAAAGGTTCTTAAACACCGTTGTGGAACCAGTAAAGTGAATTCCGGAGAAATCTGGGCTGTCCAACACGGTGTCGGAAATCATAACGGGATCGCCATAGACCACGTTGATGACGCCATCGGGCAAACCAGCTTCCTTAAGTACGTCCACGATCACTTTAGCGGAATATATTTGACTGTCACTAGGCTTCCAGATAGAAACATTACCCATCATCGCTGCACTGGTGGGAAGGTTACCTGCAATCGCCGTGAAGTTGAAAGGGGTAATGGCATAGACAAAACCTTCCAGCGGACGGTATTCCACACGGTTCCACACGCCTTCAGAAGATTCGGGCTGTTCGCTATAAATCTGGGACATGTACTCCACATTGAAACGGAGGAAATCCACGATCTCACAGGCGGAATCAATCTCGGCCTGATAAATATTTTTGGATTGTGCGAGCATGGTCGCGGCGTTCATCTTTTGGCGGTAAGGCCCTGCGATGAGGTCGGCAGCTTTCAAAAAGACGGCGCAACGCTGTTCCCAAGTCAAGTTGGCCCATGCCTCTCTGGCTTCCAAACTATTGGCGATGGCCTTTTCCACATGTGCTTTTTCCGCCAAATGGTATTGTCCTATCACATGCTTGTGGTCGTGCGGAGGGGATAATGGCTTGGTGTTGCCTGTTTTTATTTCTTCGCTTCCAATGTACAATGGGATGTCCACATGGTCATTGTAAAACGCTTTATATTGTTTTAGTACTTCTTCTCGTTCTGGAGAACCCGGAGCATAGCTCAGTACAGGTTCGTTATATGCAGTTGGAACTTGAAAAAATCCTTTTCCCATAGAAATGTTTTTTTTAATGATTAACAATTCTATCAAAGATAGGGAAACCTATAGGGAATAGAAAATGACCGGGATTAGTTTATGGCAAAGGGTGCGGCAAACTTAAAAGTGGGTATTTCCACCTCGAACTCCTCGGCGTTGGAAAAGTTGACCATTTGATAAAAACCGCGCATGGCACCAACGGGCGATGCCAAAAGGCAGCCGGAACTATAGGTGTGGGATTTTCCAGGTTTAATCACCGGTTTCCTGCCTATAACACCTTCTCCGTCAATGGTCTCGATGTCCTTGAGCGCGTCAAATACATCCCAGTGCCTAGCGGTAAGTTGTACCGTGTCCGTACTTTGGTTCTCTATGGTAATGGTGTAGCCAAATGCGTAATGCACTTTGTAATTCTTAAAAAATGTGCCTTCAAATGAAGTGCGTACCGATACTTTTATCCCTTTGGTTACCTGAGTAAACATAACTATCAATAGGTTAAACCGCTTCCTGCAAACGTAACTATGATCGTGAAAAAGGCCAGAATCATAAATATAGTGTTCAGAAAGATGTATTTCACAATAGTTTTAAATCTTCCTTGTCCATAAAATTTTCGCATTGCCTTATAGAGGTAAAAAGCAAAAATCAATAGAAAAATCCCCGAGCTGTCCATATTGAATATGGTATCCAATGTAAGGCTAAGGATGAGCAAGATAAACAAGAGGGACTGATTGTGGAAACTAAAAATGAGATGATCGGTGTAGGTGTAGTTTTTTCTGATGTAAACCAACCAAATGAAGATTGTGAACACAGGCATGAAGAAGAAAATTACAAAAGGCAACTTGGAGATGGTTTCGTTGACCCAGGTCCCAGGTTCACTCATAACCTTCCAGATACTGTTTGAAAGGTTGAAGGCCATTTTGTTGGTGGTGCTCTCTTCAATATGGTAAAGGTTCCGGGCCTGTTCAAAGTTCTTTAAGGTGTCCTTTTTAATATAGAGTCCAAAAAACTCTGCTTTTTTGGAAAACCCATCCATACCTGATTTTTCCTCGAGTGTTTTAAAATAGCCTGAGGGGTCGGCGTTCATGAAAGAATCCTTTTTTCGTTGTGTTTTTTCAATGTCTTTTATAAAGACACCAAGAGAATCCAAATTTCCCATTTTAGAGAAAAGTTTGGGGTCTGCTTTTTTAATGGAATCAAGATTGTTGAGGCCAACCATGATGCCTGGATTTGTTTTTTTTAATGAATCCAAGGTATTTTGGGTGGCTTTGCCCTGCTTCTCCAACGCAACGCTATCCACTTCTAGACCTCCCGAATCCGTGTTGAACTTAAAAGGTGAGCCGTTGTAGATGGTCCCATCAAAATCCTTGGCGGCATCGTCCCAATCATCAAATTGGCTATTGTAGGTGAACATTAAAAAATATAGAAAGGCCAAACTCAGTAAAAAGCGAAACGGATTCGTGTAGGTTACCCGTTTCCCGTTGACGTAGTCTTTGGTGATCCGGCCCGGTCTCAATAATAGGGCATACAGGGTTTTAAGGAGCTTGGAGTCGTAATTGATCAATCCTGAAAAGAATTCATCGAAAAAATCCTTGAGCGTTAATTTTTTGGTGCTATTGGCCTGCGAGCAATTGGGGCAGTACTTGTCACTGATGTCCAGCGGATGTCCGCAGTTGAGGCATTTTACGCCCCTGAACTTTAATTCGTAGCGACCTTTGGAAATCAAACCATCTTTTTTGCCCATGCCTTGAAGGATTTGGGGCTAAAGATAAATTAATTGCTGATATTTCTGGAATTGGCAGAGCCAATGCCGATTATGCTATCGTACATATCGCCAAAATCCCGATAATAGACAAGGATGAGGTAGTTGTTCTCCGTAAAATGAAAATTGCCACTTACCAGGTTGGGTTCAATGGTCCCATCTTCCTTTTGTACTACATATTTATAATTGTAGAAACCCTGTTTGATCATCAGGGTGGCTTCGAATTTTCCGTTTTCTTCATTGAAGGTCATTCTGTTCTCATCCGTCAAGGCGTAGTTGTTGAACTTTCCAATGACATAAACATGGTTCAGTCCAATCAGGTTACTGTAAGGCAGACTAAAATGGACTTTGGAATATTCAGCCTCCCTTGAAACGTCTTCCCCTTGTAGCGTTCGGACCACAAAATCCCCATTGATGTCCGGAAAATAGGTGTACTCCTGATCAAATCTAAATTCGTTGGTAAACAGGTAGTGATGGTACACATCCCTCATTTCAATGTTCGACACGGCAAAGGTGGGCGAGCGAAGGTCCTTGGTGTCGAAATAGAGGTATTCGTTACCGCCGAAAAAACTGGTTTCCTCATTGTATTTGTAAACGAGTTCAGTCCCAATGGTGAACTGGGGCTTAATGTTGTATAGTGCCGTGGGCCATTGATGATTTTGTATGATGGCGACTTTCACTTCCCTTTTTGGGTTGACCACATTGAAACCTGCCGTATTGATATTGAACTGGACCACTTGTTTGGTATTGATGAAGTTGAAGTCCCTGGATCGTTTAACCACGCCGGAGACGGCTACGGCATCCCGGTATACGACAAACCTTCTGGAGAATTGAAGCTCGCCATAACTGTTGTATATTTCCAGCACATAATTGCCACTTACCCTCAATTTAACGTTCTGGTTGGGGATGGAAAGGCGATAATTGGAATAGGGCTGCAAGGTTGTGTAGCTGTTTTCATAATCGATGATGCGTTGATTGTCGGCGCCGTCCAAATACTGGGATTTCAATAGTTGGGAAGGGGTCCAATCGTAATCGCAATGCACTATTTTGTAATAATAATCCTGTTCATTGGCCATAAGGTCATCAAACTCCAAGGTCATGGATTCCCCAAGTTGGATTACGGGGAACTGGTCTTCCGTGGGACCCTTGAAAACAATTGATTTGATGTTTTCAGGAGGGTTGACCTCTTTCATGATTTGGCCAAAAGCCGAAGGGGAAAACAAGCCAATTAGCAACAAAATGTAGGTATAACGTATCAAGGACATGATTTTGGTGTAAAGTTAAACAAAAAGTATGCCCAGTGAATTAAGCTCGGTATAATCCCATATTTTATAGTTAATTATTATGAAAACAATCCTTTTAGTGCTATTTTTGCGTCCGATTTTGATAACAAAAGGTCTACAATAATATGTCTAAAGACATCCGGATTAAAAAGGGGTTGGACATCAACCTCGTCGGGGCGGCAGAGCAGACTATTTCCAAAGCCGTTACAAGTAACGTATACGCCCTGAACCTAGATGATTTCCATGGAATCACTCCAAAAATGTTGATAAAACAAGGGGAAGAGATAAAAGCGGGCGAACCCCTCTTTTATAACAAGAACAACGAAGAAATGCACTTTGTTTCCCCAGTGAGTGGTGAACTTGTGGAAATCGTGAGGGGGGCAAGGAGAAGAATCTTAACGCTGAAGGTCCTTGCCGACAAAGAACAGAATTACATGATCAACAAGGTGCCGGATTTGGATACGGCAGATGGGGATGCCATTAAAACCTACCTTTTACAGTGTGGGGGCTGGCCTTTCATCAAGCAAAGACCTTATGATGTGATCGCGGACCCAGAAGCGACCCCAAAGGCAATTTTTGTCTCGGCGTACGCTACGGCTCCACTGGCAGCAGACCCTGATTTTGTCCTAAAGGACAAGGAGCAGGAGATTCAGGCGGCCATAATGGCGCTTAGCAAAATGACCCCTGGGAAAATCCACGTGACCATTGGAAAATCCAGTAGATCGCCTTTTAATGATATAAAAGGAATAGAGCTTCACAAAATATCAGGACCGCACCCAGCAGGTTTGGTTGGGACACAAATCAACAGAATTGACCCTGTGAACAAGGGGGAGACTGTTTGGACCTTGTCTCCGCAAGACCTTGTGATGATGGGCGAGCTGCTTTTGACGGGTAAGTTCAACGCTGAGCGTGTCGTGGCCTTGGCCGGATCTGTTGTAAAGGAGCCGAAATACTATAAAACCAAAATCGGTGCTGAAATCTCCACCTTCCTATATGCAAGTGGTGTGAAAGAGGATAGGTTCCGATTGATCAACGGAGATGTGCTCACGGGTGCGAAAACACATACTGAGGGGCATCTTGGGTTCTATAATAATACGGTAACCGCCATCCCGGAAGGTGATGATTACGAGTTTTTTGGGTGGAACAAGCCGGTTTTCAATAAAATATCATCCACAAGGGCATTGACCTTCTCTTGGTTGCAGCCTAAAAGGAAATACGATTTGGATACCAATACCAATGGGGAGCACAGGGCTTTCGTGGTAACAGGTAGGTACGAAGAGGTTTTTCCTCTGGACATATACCCGCTTCAGTTGTTGAAGGCCTGTATGGTAAAGGATTTGGACGAAATGGAACAATTGGGGCTTTACGAAGTGGCTCCAGAGGATTTCTCCTTGACGGAATTCATATGCATATCAAAACAACCACACCAACAAATAATCAGGGAAGGATTGGATTTGTTGCAAAAAGAACTTGGATAATATGGGCATGAAAGAAAAATTACATCAGTTGAAACTCAAGTATCAGGGCAAAAAAATGGCACCTGCCTTCAATGCACTGCATACTTTTCTTTATATGCCGAACGAGACCACCCATTCGGGGGCACACGTTCGAGCTGCAGATGATTTGAAACGTACCATGAACACAGTGATCTTGGCATTGGTGCCCTGCCTGTTGTTCGGGATGTTCAACGCAGGTTACCAGCACTACTCCGCAATCAACGGTTTCCCAGAGAACTTTTCCCTTTTTGACCATTTCTTGACTTGGGATAATTTCTTGGTGGGAATCACGACCGTATTGCCATTGGTGATCGTATCCTACGGGGTTGGTTTGGCCATTGAGTTCTTGTTCGCTGTGATCAAAGGACACGAAGTAGAGGAGGGTTACTTGGTAACTGGAATGTTGGTGCCTTTGATTATTCCTGTGGATACACCACTTTGGATGTTGGCCATTGCCGTAGCCTTTGGTGTTGTGATTGGAAAAGAGGTCTTTGGAGGAACGGGAATGAATATTTTGAACCCGGCATTGACCATTCGTGCCTTCTTGTTCTTTGCTTATCCAACTTGGATGAGTGGTGACAAGGTTTGGGTGCACGAAGGTGTGGAAAGAGCAGGAACTGCAGATGCCATATCAGGGGAAACCGTATTGGGTTCCTTGGCACAAGGTTCGGATTATGCATACTCACTGTCTGATATGTTCTATGGATTTATTCCTGGTTCTGTGGGTGAAACATCCACTTTGTTGATTCTTTTGGGAGCGCTTTTCTTGATATTTTCAAAAATCGTCTCTTGGAGAATCATGGTAAGTGCAGTAGTAGGTGCATTGGCCATGGGGCTTATCTTCAATGGTATCGTGGATGCTGGATGGTTGCCCGAATACAGTAAGTTCTATACATTGATGAGCTTCCCTTATTGGCAGCATTTGTTGGTGGGCGGATTGGCCTTCGGTATCGTATTTATGGCCACTGACCCAGTAACCGGGTCACAGACCAATAAAGGTAAATGGTACTACGGATTCTTTATCGGATTCCTTTCGGTAATGATCAGGGTGTTCAACCCAGGGTACCCGGAAGGTGTGTTCTTGGCAATCCTGTTAATGAACGTATTCGCACCGACCATTGACCACTACGTTGTGAAAGGTAACATCAAAAAGAGATTAAAACGATTTAAGACAGCAACCATATATCCAAAAGCTTCGGATGAGGTTGATTCACTAAAAACGGAAACAGCTTAATTATGGCAATCGATACAGAAAAAAATAGCTACACTGTAGTATTCGCAGTCTTAATGGTTGTTGTTGTAGGTTCGCTATTGGCATTCGTTGCATCTGGCCTTAAGCCAATGATCGATGAGAACGAGCGCTTCGAAAAGCAACAAAATATTCTATATGCCATGGGAGTCAATGAAAATGAAGGGGATGGCGACGTTTCATTTATTCCCACTACCGATGTGGAGGATGCATTCTCCCAATACATAACCCAACAATTGGTATTGGAGGGCACCGAGGCAACGGAAAAGGAGAATGCTTACTTGATCAATGTGGAGAAAGCATTGGCCAAAGCCAAGAGTGGTGAAAAAGCAGAGCTTCCCTTGTTGATTGGCGAAAAGGACGGAGAAAAGTTCTATATCATCCCCATGTACGGAAAAGGCCTTTGGGATGCAATTTGGGGATACATGTCAGTAGATGAAAACATGGAAATCAAAGGTGTTTATTTTGATCACCGGGGAGAAACTCCAGGACTTGGTGCCAATATCAAGCAACGATTTTTCATGGATGATTTCAAAGGGGAACTGGTTGTGGACGGCAACACATATGTTGGTGTCGAGGTTGCCAAGGGAAACAACGACCCTTTGAACAACGACAAAGAAGATAATCAAGTGGATGCTTTGGCAGGAGCTACGATCACAGGTAACGGGGTTACCGCAATGATCAAGGAAAGCCTGAAGCTATACAAACCTTATTTACAAACTATTAGATCCAATTAATATGGCGCTACTATCAAAAAAAGATGCGAATCTGATAAAAGACCCGTTAGCGGACAACAACCCCATTACCATTCAGGTATTGGGAATCTGTTCGGCTTTGGCGATTACCGCGGAGCTTAAAGCTTCTGTGGTAATGGCAATATCCGTATTGTTCGTATTGGGTGTGGGTAATGTTGTCATATCGCTTATACGTAACATCATCCCCGCAAAAATCCGAATCATTGTGCAGTTGGTCGTGGTTGCCTCCTTGGTGATCATCGTGGACCAGGTGCTGAAGGCCTTTGCCTATGAATTGAGCAAGACCCTCTCGGTATTCGTTGGATTGATCATTACCAACTGTATCATCATGGGACGTTTTGAGGCTTTTGCTTTGGGTAACGGACCATGGAAATCCTTTTTGGACGGTATTGGTAACGCATTGGGATACGGTGTGATCCTTGTGATCGTTGGTTTCTTCAGGGAACTATTGGGTTCAGGAACACTTTTCGGAATGAAGGTATTGGGAGACCCTGTGACCAAAACAGGTCTGTATTCCATCGGATATGAGAACAACGGCTTTATGATCATCCCCCCGGCGGCGTTGATCGTTGTGGGAATCATCATTTGGGTACAACGCTCTAGGAATAGAGAATTAATTGAAGAAGCATAAACTGAGGAAGCATGTTAGAGCATTTAGAACTATTTTTTAGATCAATCTTCGTAGACAATATGGTGTTTGCGGTCTTTTTGGGAATGTGTTCCTATCTGGCCGTATCCAAAAAAGTTTCCACCGCTGTAGGTTTGGGGGCCGCTGTAATATTCGTTTTGGGTGTTACCGTGCCATTGAACTGGTTGTTGGACCAATATTTATTACAAGACGGAGCCTTGGCCTGGTTGGGCCCTGAGTATGCTGAGTACGACCTTAGCTTCCTTTCCTTTATCCTCTTCATTGCAACCATTGCGACCATGGTGCAGTTAGTGGAGATCGTAGTGGAAAAGTTTTCCCCATCACTTTATAACTCATTGGGTATTTTCTTGCCTTTGATCGCGGTAAACTGTGCCATCTTGGGAGGTTCACTGTTTATGCAGACAAGGGAGATACCGAACATAGGTTTGGCGCTCAATTATGGTATCAGTTCCGGTATTGGATGGTTCTTGGCCATTTTGGCCATTGCCGCCATTCGTGAAAAAATCAGGTATTCCAATGTGCCGGCCCCATTGCGTGGTTTGGGAATCACATTTATAATCACAGGCTTGATGGGAATCGGTTTCCAAAGTTTTGGAGGGATGTTGACAGGTGACAATGAGCCACCAGAAGAAACACAGACCACCACTGCTGAGACCCAAAAAGAAGATAATGAAATCAAAAAGGAGATTGAGGATAAGGAAAAAGCAGTCTCTTATAACGACGCCTTAAACAAATAGAAGATGATATTAGCCGCAAGTACCGGAGGTACTATCTTAATTACTGTAGTTGCATTTCTTGTTTTGTTGTTAGTGTTGGTGGCATTGTTGCTGTTCACTAAAGAAAAACTGTCACCGTCCGGACCTGTAACCATTAAAATAAATGGGGAAAAGGAATTGGAAGTGGGTTCTGGCGGAACATTGTTGTCCACCTTGGGTAACAAGAAAATATTCTTGCCATCTGCCTGTGGTGGAGGTGGAACCTGTATCCAATGTGAATGCCACGTGCTTTCAGGTGGTGGTGAGGCCTTGCCTACCGAAACGCCGCACTTTTCCAAGAGGGAATTGAGTGAGGGTGCACGCTTGGCCTGTCAGGTCAAGGTAAAGCAGGATATGGAAATCACCATTCCAGAAGAGGTGTTCGGTATCAAAAAATGGGAGGCCAAAGTGGTCCGTAATTATAACGTAGCCTCTTTCATCAAGGAATTCGTGGTGGAAATCCCAGAGGATATGGACTATAAAGCAGGTGGATACATTCAAATCGAGATTCCACCATGCGAAGTGAAATATTCCGACATTGATATCACGGCTCACCCAGAAGAGCACGAAACTCCGGATAAATTCCAGACAGAGTGGGATAAATTCAACTTGTGGCCATTGGTCATGAAGAACCCGGAAACCGAGGAAAGAGCCTATTCCATGGCCTCTTATCCAGCGGAAGGAAGGGAAATCATGTTGAACGTTCGTATTGCGACCCCACCATGGGATCGTAATAAAAACGGATGGATGGATGTAAACCCAGGTATTGCCTCTTCCTACATCTTTAGTTTGAAGGAAGGTGATCCTGTAACCATTTCTGGACCGTTTGGTGAGTTCTTCATCAATGAGTCCGATGCGGAAATGCTTTACGTTGGTGGTGGTGCCGGAATGGCCCCCATGCGTTCCCACTTGTACCATTTGTTCAAAACATTGAAGACCGATAGAAAAGTGACCTATTGGTATGGAGGACGTTCCAAGCGGGAGTTGTTCTACATCGAACATTTTAAGGAATTGGAGCGGGAGTTCCCGAACTTTAAGTTCTATATGGCACTTTCAGAACCTCAAGAGGAGGATAACTGGAAAGTCAAGAAGGACATCAATGATGAAGAAGGAGATGGATTCGTAGGGTTTATCCATAACTGTGTTATCGATAACTACTTGAACCATCATGAAGCACCAGAGGATATTGAACTATACTTCTGTGGTCCACCGTTGATGAACAAAGCAGTGGAGAAAATGGGTCAGGATTTTGGTATTCCAGATGAGAATATCAGGTTCGATGACTTTGGAGGATAAAACCAAATTAGTTAATCACCTCGAGCATTGTCGAGAGGTATGAATAAAACCAAACCGATGCTCATGCATCGGTTTTTTTGTTGCCTATGGGAAGAGAACTGACAGAACAGGAACTGCACAACTTGGCCATGAACATCGTGGGTCGCGAGCTGGAGGCCGATGGTTTTGAATTTATGGCCATCAACAGTAAGCTCAAGAAGAACCCACAGTATGTATGCCTCAAGGAAAAAAAACTACATTTCATCGTGGTTAGGAATGTGGAGTTTCCCTTAAATCCAAGGGAGTACGATGAGGGGCTAATGCGCACTGTAAAGGACCATGCCGAGAAATTCGAGGCAAGGACCTATTTTGCAGGGGTAGGGTTGTCCAATGCATCGGACAGAACGGAACCCTTGTATTTGAACGAGGAATATGTAGTGGATTATCAAGGTTTAATCGAAATTTAAAATGAAGCACAAAGTATTGTTATTGGGATTGGGCGTATTGTTTTTGGGCTGTACACCAAAGGAAAATGTCAAAAATCAAACTTGGGGGAATGCTTTGGGCACCACCTATTCCATTATTTACATTGCGGATCAGGAGTTGGATTATCAACAGGAGATAGATTCGGTTTTCCAAGTACTCAACCAATCGATGTCCACCTATATCCCTTCTTCAGATATATCCAAGATCAATGAAGGGGATTCCACCGTTGTTGTCGATGATATGTTCAAAGAGGTGTTCGATGTTTCAAGTGAGGTCCATAAGGCGTCCAACGGCTATTTTGACCCTACCATAGGCGTTTTGGCCAATGCATGGGGATTTGGACCGGGAGAACAGATAAAGCTCGATAGCCTTCGCGTGGACAGTTTGCTTGGCTATGTGGGATGGGATAAGGTAAAATTGAATTCCGATAACACCATATCAAAGACGCATCCCTCCATCCGATTTGATTTCAACGCTGTGGCCAAAGGCTATGCCATTGACCGGTTAGGGGCCATGTTGGACGCAAGGGGCATCAAAAATTATTTAGTAGAGGTTGGGGGTGAGGTGTTGGCCAAAGGCACCAATCTGGATTCGGGGAAACAATGGTCCGTGGGAATCGATGATCCCCAAGTGGAAACAGGTCGCCAATTGAAACAGATCGTGTCCCTGGAGGATATGGCCATGGCCTCATCTGGAAACTACAGGAAGTTTCGGGTCGACCCAGAAACAGGGGAGAAGTATGTGCATACCATCAATCCCAAAACAGGATATACCAAAAATTCCAATGTTTTGGCAACAAGTGTAGTTGCCAAGACCTGTGCTGTTGCGGATGCCTATGCAACTTCGTTTATGGCGATGGATTTGGAGGATTCCAAACAAGTGCTCGAAAACCATGGCGAGTTGGAAGCTTATATCATCTATTTGGATGAAAATGGGGAGACCCAGGAGTTCTTCACTCCGGGTTTTGAAGCTTTGGTCAAGAACTGATTATTTCCGAACCAAGGGAATGATCTCGCCTTTTGCCAAGCGGTATTTTTCAACATCATCCTTTGGAAGGGTGTTTGTGTAATCCACCTCTTCGACTGTGAAGCCCATGCTGCGAAGCTTATCGAAATAATCCCTTCCGTAGATGCGAACGTGATCGTACTGACCAAAAATACGGGCACGCTCTTTTCGGTCGGTAATGGTGTCATCCTCGAATGTTTTCTCCCTTTTCAGATCTTGCGGAATTTGAAATATGCCCCATCCGCCCGGTTTCATGATGCGATAGAGTTCTTGCATGGCCTTGGTGTCATCGGGGATGTGTTCCAATACGTGGTTGCACAGGATCACATCAAAGGAATCATCCTGAAAGGGTAAGTTGCAGATGTCCGCCTTTACATCCGCTAGGGGCGAATTGAGGTCGGTAGTGGTGTATTCCAAATTATCCAGCTTTTTAAAGCGCTTGTAAAAAGCCTGTTCGGGAGCAAAGTGGAGCAATTTTATAGGTTTGTTGAAGAACTCTGTTTCATTTTTCAAATACAACCATAATAAGCGGTGCCGTTCCAAGGAAAGGGTGGAAGGGGATAGTACGTTCTCCCTAGGGCTCTCATACCCGTAGGGTAAAAAGCTTCTAAAGGATTTGCCGTCTATCGGGTCGGTAAACCTGTTTCCCTTTAGGGAAAAAGCAATCAACGGACGTACCCAATAGCTCATTTTAATGAGTAAGGGTCTTGGAACAAGATTTAGAAAGAACTTAAAGAGTCGTTTCATTTATGAGCTGCTTTCAACAGCTTTCGAAATTATCAAAGCACCAATTTCTCGCTACGGAACTCATCTTCCTCGTCACTGCTAATCCCCAAAGCTTCGTAAATATATTGGAATGTGGACAATAGTTCCGGTTTTCCATCCACCAAGGCCACATCGTGTTCAAAATGGGCGCTTGGTTTACCGTCAGCGGTAAGTATGGTCCAACCGTCCCTTAGCTGTTTGATTCGTCTAGTGCCCATATTGATCATGGGCTCTATGGCCACAACTGTTCCGTTCACGAATTTTTTGCCACGTCCGCGCTTGCCGTAGTTGGGCATTTGGGGGTCTTCATGGAGCTCACGTCCCAAACCGTGGCCTACCAATTCACGCACTACACCATAGCCATGGTCTTCAGTGTATTTTTGAATGGCGTAGCCCACATCTCCGACGCGGTTGCCCAGTTTGAATTCCCTGATTCCTATATACAAGGATTCTTTCGTGACCTTGAGAAGTTTTTTGGTTTCCTCGGCTACTTCGCCTACTTCAAAGGTGTAGGCATGGTCGCCGTAAAACCCATCCTTTACCGCACCGCAATCCACGGATATGATATCGCCGTCCTTTAAGGGTTCGTTGCCAGGTATTCCGTGCACCACTTGTGCATTGGGGCTCCAATTCAAGGTGTTGGGAAAATCGTACATCCCCAAAAAACCTGGTTCGGCACCTTGTTCCCGAATAAACTCTTCTGCCATTTTATCCAATTTGAGTGGATTGGCACCGGGTTTTATTTCCTTGGCCAACATGCCCAGGGTTTTGGATACTACCAACGCGCTCTGACGCATCAACTCGATTTCCTCAGCTGTTTTTACTTTAATCATAGCCGCAAAGATAGATGGATTCAAAGGATTTTAAGGTGTGTTGTTTATACCAATGGTTTCTGGGTCATCAATTCCGGTTGTGGAACGCCCAATAATTTAAGAATGGTAGGGGCAATGTCGCCCAATACACCACTTTTCACTTCTTTCACATCATTGTCCACCAAAATCAGCGGAACGGGATTGGTGGTGTGTGCCGTGTTGGGGCTGCCATCTGGATTGACCATTGTGTCGCAGTTACCGTGGTCGGCGATTACGATGGTGGAATAGCCATTCTCCAAGCCTGCCGTTATCACATCCTTGGCACATGCATCCACTGTTTCGCAAGCTTTGACGGCTGCTTCCATGACACCCGTGTGCCCAACCATATCCGGATTGGCAAAATTGAGGCAGACAAAATCGGCATCGCCCTTTTTCAATTCAGGGATGATGGCATCGCGAATGTCGTAAGCGCTCATTTCGGGCTGAAGATCGTAAGTGGCCACCTTTGGGGATGGACAAAGAATGCGTTGCTCCCCTTCAAAGGGTTCCTCGCGTCCCCCGTTGAAGAAAAAGGTAACGTGGGGATACTTTTCGGTTTCGGCGATTCTGATTTGCTTCTTGCCGTTTTTGGCAAGGGTCTCGCCCAAGGTATCCTTGATGTTTTCTTTGTTGAATATGATTTTGATGCCCTTGAAGGATTCATCATAATTCGTCATGGTAACATAGTACAGGTCCAATTTGTGCATGTTCTGCTCATGGAAATCCTGTTGACTCAAGGCTTGGGTCAATTCACGGCCGCGGTCGGTCCTGAAATTGAAGAAGATGATCACATCGCCATCCTTGATCTTTGCAACGGGCTCATTACCATCATCGGTCAATACCAATGGTTTGATGAACTCATCGGTAACACCATCATCATAACTCTTTTGCATGGCCTCGCCGATATGCTGTGTTTTCTCGCCTTCTGCGTTCACTACAACATCGTAGGCCATTTTTACGCGTTCCCATCGTTTGTCACGGTCCATGGCGTAGTATCTTCCGATCACGGTCGCCAATTGGGTCTTTTTGTCGGCGCAATAAGTATCAAGGTCCACCAAAAAGCCTTTGCCGCTTTTAGGGTCGACATCACGACCATCAGTAAATGCGTGTACATAAGAGTTTTCCACGCCACTTTCATCTGCGGCCTTGATCAATGCCTTGAGGTGGTCGATGTGGCTGTGTACACCACCATCGCTTACCAAACCTAAAAAATGGACGGGTTTATGGTTCGCTTTGGCGTATTGAAATGCCTCTTGAAGCACTTTCTCATTTTTTAAGGTGTCTTCTTTTACGGCCTTGTTGATTTTTGCCAGGTCTTGGTACACGATTCTTCCCGCGCCCAAGTTCATGTGGCCCACTTCACTGTTTCCCATTTGCCCTTCGGGCAGACCGACGTTCATTCCATCGGTGTGCAGATCGGCATCTGGGTATTTGGTATATAGCGAATCAATAAATGGGGTGTTGGCTTTTTCAATTGCCGAAACCTTTGGATCTGGGGATTTTCCCCAACCATCCAAAATCATTAGAATAACCTTTTTGTCCATAGTGAAATATTGTACTACAAAAATAAAATGATCTCCTTGGATGCCCTAGTTTTTCTTTAAAATTCTAAATATGAATCTGTTAATAATTTTATGTTAATATTGACAACTTGTTAAAATTTAGTTATTTAACTGTTAATCGTGTAACATCGAAGCTTTTGAGAAGTCTATTTTTATAACAAGTAAATTCATTAATCAAAAACAATTCATCATGAAAAAAACAATCTTCACAGTGGCCGCTGTATGTCTGTTGGCCCTAAGCGGTGTTTCTGCCAATGAGCTGAAAGCCAATGAAACGGAATCAACCATTGAAATGGTATCGCCGGATGCTTTGAGCGCTTTTTGTAAGGCGGTCATGCAGGGCGATGTGGAAACCGTGAAAAAATTCATTGAACTTGGAGAGGATGTCAACCAAAAATCCTTGGGCAAAGCACCTATCCATTATGCTGCACGTTATAACAAGGCCGAAGTGCTCAAAGTGCTTATTGCCAATGGTGCAGACCTTAAAAAACGTTGTGATGGTGGGATGACCGCCATGAAATACGCCAAATTGTCCAACGCTACCGAAGCACAGGCCGTGTTGGAAGCTGCTATGAAAAAATAGAAAAGGAGTTTATTCGT
>CETR01114639.1_pt1 | contig 18629 bp, 17 predicted proteins | sample 531281 | NCBI WGS metagenome assembly CETR01 (sample SAMEA2622568, study PRJEB7988) | marine metagenome | biome: marine biome (ENVO:00000447); feature: mesopelagic zone (ENVO:00000213); material: "saline water (ENVO:00002010), including plankton (ENVO:xxxxxxxx)" | depth 696 m
GTAATGCTTTCGGTTAGGATCTGTTGTTGGGTAACCCCGTTTTCGATGCTGCTCACATCTTGCCAAGTGGCTCCCATCACAATCTTAAAACTGCTCGGAAAAGCAATATCCAAGTTGGCACTTACACCTTGTGAAACGGATTTTCCATCCAAATTATCATAAATGATCTGGTTGGGATTCGTCTCATAGTCGGGCAGTATCACATTCGAGAATCGTGTGTAGAACGCAGAAGCATCCAATCCGATAAAAGTACCGTTATCGCTATAAATTTTCTTCAAATAATTGATGTTGACATTGACAGACCGTTCTGGTTTCAATTCTTCGGCAATGATGACCTCTCTTGATCCAGTAAGCGCTGCGTGATCTTCCGTAAACAAGTTTACCACACGAAATCCGGTTCCTGCATTCACCCGAAAAATATCGTTGTCGGAAATCTTCCACTTATAAGCGGCGCGTGGGGTTAAAATATTGCCGTGCCGTTGGTCATAATCGTACCGTAGCCCGGCCAAAAAAGAATGTTTGGGAGCAAAGGTGTATTCATCCTGAACAAATACACTTGGAATCCAAATATTGTCGGTCTCGGTGGTCGCGGGTGTGTTATCATCATAATAATTATAACGAATCGCACTTCCGAACAACAAATCGTGATTTCCGGCGGTTTTGTCCCAGGTCAATTGGGCAAAACCAATGCGTTGGTCCGCCATATACTCTGTATCGCCGTACACTGAGTTCTGGTTGTGATCGATATAGGAGAAAGAGAGGAGTAACTTTTCCTTGAACGGCAGCTGATACTTTCCGAGCAACTCCCATCTTCGCGTGTAAATACTTTCCCCATAGATTTCATCCCCGCCACGGTATCCTGGAGTCCATTGCATCTCACCGCCCCAGCGGTCCTCATAAAAAAAGCGACCCGCCAAGGAGAACAATCGGTTATCCTTCCGTTCAAAATCCCATTTTTGGAAAACGGAAATACGGTCTTGAAGCGTCAAATCGGTAAAATTATCACCGTTGTTGTCCACTGGAACATCATAATTGAAATAGTTAATACCCAAAAGCAGGTTTGTTTTATCACTGACCGATATTTTACTGCCCACGTCCAAATTGTACTCGCCCCAACCCGTGGCAAAGCCATCGGCAAAAAATGCTGGAGCACTCAATGCATTTTTTGTGATGATGTTGATCAATCCGCCTACTGCTTCGCTACCATAAAGTGAAGAGGCAGGACCTTTTACGATTTCAATCTGTTCAATCAATGAGTTTGGGATGCCTGTGAGGCCGTACACCGTACCCAACCCACTGACAATGGGCATTCCGTCGATAAGAACCAGCGTGTAAGGTCCCTCCAGACCGTTAATGTGTATATCCCCGGTATTGCAGACATTGCAATTGATCTGCGGGCGGACCCCATTCACATTCTGAAGCGCATCAAAAACACTGGCCGTAGGATTCTTTTTTAAAAAAGTGGGGGAGTAGACCTCCACCGGTACAGGACTCTCCAATCGGCTTACCGGTTTTAGGGTGCCCGTTACCACGGTTTCATCCAAACTTTGTGCGGAGGCTTCCAATTGTATGTTGATGGTTTTGTTGGCTCCTGCCCCCAAACTGATTTTAGTCTGATACGGTTGATACCCCAATGAGGTTACCAACAAAATATAATCTCCCGGTTGAATGCCTGTTAACTCAAATAGACCATCAATATCCGTAGCGGTTCCGATTTCGGTGTCTCTGAGTACAATGTTTGCCAAGGGCAAAGGCTCTCCATTGTCCGTTACTTTTCCGACCAAAGATGCCGTTTGGGCAAAACAACAACTGCTTACCAAAGCTATCCATGAGAGGGTTAGATGTCTAGAAAGTAATTTCAATTAGCAAAAAATTAAATTTAGACAAAGCTAAAAATAGATTTTGTCAAATAAAAATGTATTTTTGGAAAAATATTTTTTGATGACCCGATCAGAGGAGAATTATTTAAAGACAATTTTTCATTTGGGCGGTGGCGACTCCAAGTCCATTACCACCAATGCCATTGCGGAGCAGATGGAAACAAAACCATCTTCCGTGACCGATATGGCCAAGAAATTATCGGAAAAAGGATTGGTGGATTATGTGCGGTACCAAGGAGTGTCGTTGACCGATGCCGGTGTGAAGACTGCCTTGTCCATCATCAGAAAACATCGACTCTGGGAAGTTTTTTTGGTAAAGAAGCTTGATTTTACCTGGGATGAGGTGCACGAAGTGGCGGAGCAGTTGGAACATATCAAAAGTGAAAAGTTGATCGATAAGATCGATGAGCTTCTGGAGTTTCCCAAACACGATCCGCACGGCGATCCTATTCCAACCAAGGATGGAAAGTTTCAGGAACGCGACGAAAAATTGCTCAGTGAAATGCCCATCAATTCGCAAGGTGTTTGTGTTGGTGTCAAGGATTCCTCGGTACCCTTTCTAAAGTTTTTGGATAAGAATAAAATCGCTCTGGGGAACACCATTAAAGTACTGGACAAGGAAGATTTTGATAATTCCCTCCGCATTCAAATGGATGGTAAAGAGATGCGCATATCACATCAAATAGCAGCTAACTTATATGTAAAAAAGAACGACTGATGGAACAGGTAATTCAATATTTTCAAGAAATAGATCCCGTATTGGCGGCATTGTACGCGACGCTTTTTACTTGGGGACTGACCGCTGCAGGGGCAGGTCTGGTTTTTTTGTTCAAAAGCCCGAATCGTGCCTTAATGGACGGAATGTTGGGTTTTACCGGAGGTGTCATGGTCGCTGCCAGTTTTTGGAGCCTTCTGGCACCAGGGATTGAAATGAGTCCCGGGGATGGTTTTGTTAAAGTGATTCCAGCGGCCGTGGGCTTTTTAACGGGTGCAGCCTTTATTTTTGGGCTGGATAAAATTTTGCCCCACTTGCACATCAATTTTAAAGTAGATGAGGCGGAAGGGGTAAAGACACCTTGGCATCGTACCACCTTATTGGTCTTGGCCATTACCCTGCACAATATTCCCGAAGGATTGGCCGTAGGTGTTCTGTTTGGAGGTGTAGCCTCAGGTTTTGAAGGTGCCACTATTGGAGGGGCCGTGGCCCTGGCCTTGGGTATCGGATTGCAGAACTTTCCGGAAGGTTTTGCCGTCGCCGTACCTATGCGCAGGCATGGTCTCAGCCGACGGAAAAGTTGGATGTACGGTCAGGCATCGGCCCTAGTGGAACCCATGGCCGGTGTATTGGGAGCTTGGGCGGTATTGACCTTTGAACCTATACTTCCATATGCGCTCGCATTTGCTGCAGGTGCCATGATTTTTGTGGTGGTGGAAGAGGTGATTCCGGAAACGCAACAAGACAAATACACCGATATCGCCACAATGGGCTTTATCGGTGGATTCATTATTATGATGACTTTGGATGTGGGTCTGGGATAAATTTATTTATCCCCCAATCAAATCAAATACACCCTTGGTCAAAAACTGATCTGTTTCGTTCAATCCGGTTGATATGATTTCGGTATACCCATCATAGGTGCCACCTTGTTTTACGGCTACTCTCTCAAAGGTGTAGTCCCCATCTTTTTGCTCGATTAACTTAAGCACGTAATAATTGCCTTCGGATTCAATCACGGCTTCTTCGGGCAATGACCAGGTTTTGGTGGTATCTGTCATGATCATGGCATCAACGAACATTCCTGGCAGAAAGTTACCGTCCTCTTCGTGGGCTAAGTGCCCATGTACCTTGATGGTTCTTTTGGCATCGTCAATGGAGGTGCCCACCAAGTGCACTTCCGCATCAAATGCATCTTCCGATGCCTCGGGAATTTTAAACTGGATTTTTTGTCCTTTCTTCACTTTTAGGATATCCTTCTCAAAAACCGTGAGTTCCAAATGGACATGGTCATTGTCGACGATCTCCAAAATTTCGGTGGCAGGCGAAACATAACTTCCCTTGGCCACGTTCATTTTTGTGATGCTTCCAGCAATAGGCGCGTATATTGCTGCTTGAGAAGATATATTTCCTTGTTCTACTTTACTGGGTGAAATATTGAGCATTTGCAATTGTTCCCTTAAACCCTGATAACGTGCCTTGGCCGTTTCGTAATTGCTCTTGGCTTGAAGAAAGTTCTTTTGAGAGGCTATTTTCTCATCAAAAAGGGTTTGGTTTCTTTCAAACTCAGCCTTTAGGTAATCCAACTGATTGAATACCTCAAGGTAATCTTGTTGCATTTGCACAAACTCCTTGTTTTCCAAGACCACCAATAGTTGTCCTTTTTTTACTTGATCACCGATAAGCAGCGATGTCTGCTTTACAAAACCACCCATAAACGCCGTAACACTGGCTCGGTTTTCTGGTGGTACGTCGATCATCCCGGAGGTTTCCACCATTTTCGGAAAGGTTCTTTTTTCCATGGCACTTATCATCAAGTCATTGGTGTCAAATTGATCTTTTGTGACGACAATCCCCGATGCTTCTGCTTGTTCTTCGGAGGTGGATGCTTCGTTGTTCTTATCGCCGCAGCCCATCATCAGAAGGAAAACAGCGGCTATTTGAAATATATGTTTCATTGTTATAATGTTATTGTCAAGTAATTAATGGCGATTACGGTTTGATTGTATTGGTTGAGCACATCCAAATAATTGAGTTGGATGTCGTAGGCGTTTTCCAAACTTTGGATGTATTGGAAAAAATCGATTTCCCCGTTTTGAAAGTTACCGGAGGCGGCTTTCAAGATTTGATCGGAAAGCAGGCCACCTTCGTCCTCGTAGTAAGAGAGTTCCTTGGCCTGTTGTTCCAGTTGTCCCAACAAAGTTTTATAGCGCTGGTTCATGGCAACGGTGATCTCGGTGTTCTGCATTTCCGTGATCTTCGTCTGAATTTTGGACGATTTTACTTTACTGCTATGTCCAAAGAAGAAAATCGGGATGCGAACACCCAGTTGAATGCCATACAACGATGTTCCAAGCCCACTATTGGTCCCTTGAAAATATTCCAGGTTGAGGTCCGGCAGCAATCTATTTTCCTCCAAACTCTTTTGGGCATTGCTCAGTTCTTGGCGGTTGTCCAAAAAGGAGGTTTCCGTTTGCAGCATTCCTTGGGAATTCAGTACCGTCAACTTTTCCGGTGTTTCATCAACGATTTCCAACGTGTCCTTACTTTGCACCAAGCTCATGATCTGGCCGTAAGTCGTCAATATTTGTTGCTTGACCTTGGAGTAGGTGTTCGCAATCTGACGTTGCTTGGCCGTTGCGGTTACCTTTTCCAGATAGTTGGTCTCGCCGAGTTCAAAACGTCTGTTGGCGGCATGGGCAAATTTGCTGTAAATACTATCGAGCGTACTGTAGAGCTTTGCTTTTTGCTTTAACGTCTGATATTGGTAGTACGCATTGCTCAGCGATTGGTACAATTGCTTCTTTTGTATCTCAAACGATGATTTCTGCAACTCATAATTCGATTTTTGAAGCCTGTTCTTGGCACCGTACACCGTGGGGAACTCAAATTGTTGTTGTGCCCCAAAAACCTTGAGGGGTTCCCCGTTCATTGCCAAGTTGTTCTCATCATATTGGTAGTAAATGTCCGTTTTATCAAATTCAAAAGCAGTACCCTTTAGGGTTTCTGCCTGATCGACCATCAATGAACCTGCTTGGATGCCCTTATTGTTCTCCAATGAGAGGGCCATCAAATCCTCAAGGTTGAGTTTGGTTTGAGAGAATCCTGAAAGTGAAACCAATAGTAGCATAATTGATAGTGCATTGCGTTTCTTCATTCTTCTTTCCTTTCTTCTTTTTCTCATACCACGGAATTTAATGTTGTGTGAATAAGCATATAAAACGGGCAAAACCACCAAGGTCAACATGGTTGCCGTTACCAGTCCGCCGATAACCACGGTGGCAAGGGGTCGTTGCACTTCGGCACCGGCATTGGTGGAGACTGCCATGGGCAAGAAACCCAAAGCGGCAGCGGAAGCCGTTAACAATACGGCACGTAGCCTGTCCTTGGTTCCCTGTTTGATGAGGTCCTCCATGGAATCAAAATCTTTTCCTTTGAGTTCTTTGAAGTGCTCGATCAATACAATTCCGTTCAACACTGCTATACCGAACAGGGCGATGAACCCAACACCCGCTGAGATACTAAACGGCATATCCCGAAGCCAAAGCAAGAGTACGCCGCCCACCGCGGAAAGTGGAATGGCGGAGAAAATGAGCAAAGCCTCCTTTACCGAGCCGAATGCAAAATAAAGCATGATGAAGATGAGCAACAGTGCAATGGGCACGGCTATCATCAATCTGGCCTTGGCATTTTGAAGGTTTTCGAACTGGCCACCATAGGTAATGATGTACCCGGGGGGCAAGGATATATTTTCGTTGACCAATAGCTGTACATCGTCCACTACGGATTGCAGGTCTCGGTTCCTCACATTGATACCCACTACGATACGTCTTTTGGTGTCATCACGGGATATTTTGGCCGCTCCTTTTTGATAGGTGATATCGGCCAACTCGCTCATAGGGATCTTACCCCCGTTTGGGATATCCACATAAAGGTTTCTGAGGTTGGAAATATCCTGACGGTTTTCTGAATCCAATCGCACGGCCATATCAAACTGTCGCTCGCCCTCAAACACACTGCCCACGATCTTCCCGGCAAAACCCATTGCGATCATTTCGTTCAGGTCGGCAATATTGAGCCCGTGTCGGGCAATTTTGGCGCGATCAAAGGATACGTTCATCTGGGGGAGCCCTTCCACTTTCTCAACAATGATGTCCGATGCACCCTCCACATCTTGGATAAGATCTTTGATCTCGTTGGCCTTTCTGTTCAGTGTCTCCAGGTTTTGCCCAAATATCTTGATGGCGATATCGGCCCTGACCCCTGTTATCAATTCATTGAAACGCATTTCTATGGGTTGGGTAAATTCCACCTCCATACCCGGAATCACGGACAAGGCCTCTTTGAACTTGTCGGCCAATTCGTCCTTGGTCTCCGCAGACACCCATTCGTCTTTGGGTTTTAAAGAGATGATCACATCGCTTTCTTCCATGGACATGGGATCCGTGGGCACTTCGGCGGCGCCGATACGGCTTACCACTTGTTTTACCTCTGGGAACTTATCTATTAAAATTTGTTCGATTTTTGTGGTGGTTTCCACGGTTTTCGCCAAAGAGGTCCCTGTTTTCAGCACGGGCTGAATCACAAAGTCACCCTCATCCAAGGTGGGCACAAATTCCCCTCCCATGGAAGAGAACAATAAGACAGCGCCGAACAATAGAGCAGCAGCGATGGAAAGCACCAATTTTTTACTTTTCATGGCCCATTCGATGACCGGCTCATACTGTTTGTTGATCCAGTTGACCAAACGGGTGGAAATATTCTTGGACGATTCTTTGGTGGGCTTTAAAAATAGTGCCGAGGCCACAGGAACATAAGTAAAGCACAGCAGAACCGCACCCAAAAGGGCAAAACTGAATGTCATGGCCATAGGTTTGAACATTTTGCCCTCAACGCCACTTAGGGACAGAATGGGGATGAACACAATCAAGATAATGAGCTGTCCGAATACAGCGGAGTTCATCATTTTGGTGGCTCCTTCGAGGGTTATCCTGTCTTTAATGGACTGGGTTTCATTTTTACCCAAAGCGGCGATTTCCGCTTGCTTTTGGGTAATCTGGAAAGCAATGTATTCGACAATGATGACCGCACCATCTATAATGATCCCAAAGTCAATCGCACCCAAGCTCAACAAGTTGGCATCGACTCCAAAAATGTTCATCAGGGTAAGGGCAAACAACAGACATAGCGGAATTACGGATGCCACCACAAGGCCTGATCGCCAGTTTCCGAGCAACAATACCACCACGAAAATCACGATCAGACAACCCAAAACCAGGTTTTCAGTTACGGTAAAGGTGGTTCTTCCGATAAGTTCGCTTCGATCTAGGAACGGGTTGATGTAAACCCCTTCTGGAAGGGATTTGGAAATGGCCGCAACTCGCTCCTTAACAGCTTCGATGACGCGTTTGGAATCGGCATCCTTGAGCATCATGATCTGGCCGAGCACTTTTTCACCCTCTCCATTACCTGTAATGGCCCCAAAACGTGGTGCGCTGCCAAAACCGACCTGTGCCACATCCTTAATATAGATGGGAATGCCGTTTCGGTTGGTCACAACGATGTTTTCGATGTCCTTTAAGCTGCCCACCAAACCTTCGCCCCTTACAAAGAAAGCTTGATTCACTTTTTCGATATATCCACCGCCCGTTACACTGTTGTTGTTCTCCAGTGCAGTAAATACTTCTTTTGCGGTAATGTTCAATGCGTTGAGTTTTTGGGTCTGGATGGCCACCTCATATTGTTTGAGGTGACCGCCCCATGTGTTTACTTCCACCACCCCCGGTATTCCTGAAAGCTGACGTTTCACGATCCAATCCTGGATGGTTCTGAGCTCTGTGGAGGTGTATTGATCTTTATATTCAGGTTCAACATCTAGAATGTATTGATAGATCTCTCCCAACCCTGTGGTTATGGGGCCCATTTCCGGACTTCCGAAACCTTCGGGTATCCGACTGGATGCTGATTTTATTTTTTCGGCGATGAGTTGCCGGGGCAAATAAGTGCCCATGTCATCCTCGAAGACAATGGTCACGACCGACAGCCCAAACTTGGACACCGACCGGATTTCCTTGACCCCTGGCAGGTTGGCCATTTCAAGTTCCACAGGATAGGTCACAAACTTTTCCATATCCTGGGTGGATAGGCTGTTGGAAGTGGTCAATACCTGTACTTGGTTGTTGGTTACATCGGGTACCGCGCCGATGGGTATTTGTGATAGCGAGTATAGACCCACTAAGGCTATAGCTGCTGTAAATAGAAGAACAATGAACTTGTTCCTAATACTAAAGTTGATAATTTTTGAAAACATGATTCATAGAAATGATAGCATTATTAAATGGAATAAGGCTTGATAAAAAGTGTCCAGCAAAGCCGGAATACTATGAATTATGCGTGTTTGGGCGGTTGAAAAGGATCATCTCCCCAAATATGGGAGTAAGACATTTCGTAATGAAAATTACCTTTGGTGGCCACAGGTATTTCGGAACGTGAATTGATGAAATTATCCGCAGTGAGCACAAAAACCAAAGGCTGTGCACATTGGGTCTGATGCTGAAAAGGCAGTTTCTCGTGTTCTTTCTGTTCTTCTTGGTGTTTTTCGCTGTGTGAAGCTTTGAGTTCCCCGTAGTGTTTGGAGACAAAGACCATAAAGTCATCACCATATTCCTCGCTATGGAATTGGTAATGCTCCATCAATTGCCCAAGTTCTACCAAATCATTAAAATGGATGTTGGCTCCTTGAAGCAAAATAAGGAGGGAAATCCCTATGGTAACTATTTTATTCATCCTGACAGCATAAAATTACAAATAATACGCTGCAGGATATATAATCGAGGTTAATTTAGAATGAGTCTGATTCTTAATGCACCCATGCTTGGACGATGAAAAAAAGGCTTCTCGTTGTAAAATGTTCAATGGTCCAATTCCTCCAGAATCATACTATAATCATGTTGCAAGTCTTCATGAAGCAATGGGATTTTCTTTTTGACGTATTCCAATTGCCGGTTGTATAGGTTGGTAAGGGTTACATTTCTTTTGATGGAAGGGCGAAAGGAGTTCAATTTCTCACAGAAATAGAGCAATAGTTCCACTTCGGTGGCTTTGTTGCCCGAATAGCGAATGTATTTTTTGATGGTACGAAGTATTTTACGAACACTCTTTTTGATGTAGAAATAACTGTTGACATTGATGTCGGCGAACATATCATCGATTTCTTCCTTTACGGTGTCGATGTAGCCTTCTTCACTATCGGATTCAAAAAGCAAATAGGTAAGGAGCTCCTTGTTCTCCTTTTTGAAACGTGCCAAACGTAGGCAGAGTTGCATGGTTTCTTCTTGCGATTTGAACTGGAGTTCTTTTTTGAGTTGGGCAACGGTTGCAGCTTTCATAAATCAACTTCTTAAATAGGAGGCTCCGTTCACATCGATTATGGTTCCCGAAGTATAGGCCGCTTCGGAAGAGGCCAAGAACAAAATGGCGTGGGCAACCTCTTCGGGTCGGGCCATTCGCTTGAACGGGGATTCGCGGAGCAGGTTTTCCCGTTCGGCAGGGGTCAGGGTTTCCTTAGCCATTTCGGTTTCGGTAAATCCTGGGGCGACCACACCGACGTAAATGTTGTGTGGTGCCAATTTTTTGGCAAGGGATTGGCTCATGGAGTTCAGTGCGGCTTTGCTGGCCCCGTAAGCAGGTTTGGTGGGTTCCCCTCGGAAAGCACCACGTGAGGATACGTTTACGATATGACCGCCACCAGTTTCCATCATGGCCTTTCCACCCCAATAGCATAGATTGGCCACGGCAAACAGATTGGTTTCAAAGGTTTTTTCCCAAGCATGGGCCCAATGGTCAAAATCCACTTTGTCTATTTCATGGAAAATGGAAATTCCAGCATTGTTCACCAACACATCCAAACGACCAAATTCAGCAATAAAATTGTTGATCAAGGCTTCGGTTTCTGACTTTTGTGAGATATCCCTTTTAAAAAGTTGGTGCCCGTCGCCCGGTAATTCAGCCAAGGTCTGTTGGGCCACCTCATCATTGCTACGGTAATTGATGCCCACTTTGGCCCCTTTTTTCGCAAAGGCAAGAGCCGTAGCTTTCCCAATGCCACGTGAGGCACCGGTGACCAATACATTTTTATTGGTAAAATCCATAGAACAGTTCTTAATACTTCAAATATACTAGGATTGTATGTTCTTGACCCTTAAAATGAATTGCACTACCTTTAAATCATTCCAAATATTACCTGAATAGTAGAAAATGGGCAAAAGAAAAAGACATTGGCTTTGGAACGTTTTGATCGTGCTTACTTTGGCACTCTGTGTTCTTGCCTTTGTGGAACACTATAAAAACTGGCACAAGATCGAGGAGGGCAACCTGAAAATCTTCTCGGGGATATACTATCAAAAAATACCTTTGGCTGAATTGGACAGTGTGCTATTTGTGGAGAAACTTCCCGAAATGGAGCGCTCCAGCGGGTTTTCGTGGATGGAAAAGGAGAAGGGAGTCTTCAACGATTCCCTTACCAACACCAAAGTATATGTTTTTGTGGATGACCTCTATCAGCAAAAGATAAAAGTGGTGCACCACGATTCCCTAAGAATGTATGTAAACCTTCAAGATAGTCTTAAAACCGAGGAATTATTCGCAATTTTACGGACCGAACTATTGAACAACAAAGAAACAGCCAAAGGAACCCAATAGATATGAAGGTCTTTTTTTTATTCTTGTTATTGCCGATTATCGGGTTTTCTCAAAACACACTTTCTATACGGGTCAATAATGTGGAATCGGCCAAAGGAAAGGTAAATGTGGCTGTTTATGATTCTGATGAAGCTTTTTTGTCCTTTGACCAGGTGTTGAAGTCCAACAGTGTGGTTGCGCACGAGGGAAGTGTGGTTTTGCACATTCCCGATCTTCCTGCTGGCAAGTACGCACTTGCCATTTTCCATGATGAGAACGATAATGGAAAGTTGGATACAAATTGGTTGGGGATTCCGAAGGAGAAGGTGGCCTTTTCCCATGGAAAGATGAAAACTTTTGGCCCGCCCAAGTTCAAGGAATGTGCCTTTACAATGAGTTCGGACCACGAAATCCACATAGATCTATAATAGTATGGGAACAATTTTCATGGCGCAGTTAATGGGCGCCCTTTACGGACTTTTAGCAGTGGTTTTTGGAGCCTTCGGCGCCCATGCACTAAAAAAGAAATTGACCCCCGAACTGCTACAAAGTTTTGAGACAGGGGTCAAATATCAGATGTATCACGCTATGGTGCTATTGGTCCTGGGGTTTAACCTAAGTTTTGATCAACCGCTGGATTCTTGGATAGTCAACTGCTTTATCTTTGGCACGCTATTGTTTTCCTTTAGCATTTACGCCCTTTGTTTGGGAGCGGCCAAAGGCAACAAACCTCGGTTTTTGGGCCCAGTGACCCCACTTGGGGGATTGCTCTTGGTAGCAGGTTGGGCCTTGTTGCTCTATTCCTTTGTTTCCAATTTGATTTAAAGCCGAAGGTACATATTTCCGTTTATGGTGTTCAATTTTAAACGGTGGGCGGCATTGTCGAACCTTCCTTCGACCTTTTGTCCAACATAGCGATCGGATACGGTCAGTTCCATATTTTCGTCTGCGTAAATATTTCCATGGATGGTCTCGGCGACCAATCTGGAATTCTTCATGATCAAGTCAATTTCCCCGTTGATGGTCTGTAGGTCCATGTCTCCATTATATTTTGCAATATCGATGTCCCCATTGATCAACTCGGCGGTAAAATCCCCTTCTATAATATCCGAACTAAGGTCCCCGTTAATGCTGCTCACTTTAAACGAAGCTCCCTTTGGAACATAAAGCACGTAGTTGAACTCGTAAGTATCCCCTTCAAAATAATATCCTTTTTTATTCGGGCGGGTTTTTTCCCATTCTGCCTTGAAGGCTTCAAAAACATCTTCAACATTGGAAGCAATGCTCAATGAACTGCTGCTTTCATCAATGTCCAACTTAAATTTATCCAGATATTTCCCGTCCTCAATAGTAATGTCCGCCTTAAAATAAACGGTGGATTTATCCCAGGTCTTCACTTCGATTTCGGAAGCGAATTTTACATCCATTTCAATGGATTGCCCTGAGTAGTTGAAGTTCTTCTCAATTATTTTTTGTGCATTTAAGGTCAGCGTAGCCAACCCAACGAATGCGGTAATGATGAATTTTTTCATGACTGTTCGATTTTTGATTTTAATATTTAATTGATGTTTTGTCTTCCTGAGCGCAGCCGAAGGATGGGTAAAAACATCTCGACTGCGCTCGATGTGAAAGCTCAATTTATTTCTTTCTGAGGTACATGTTTCCGTTGGTGGATTTCATGGAAATTTTCACTCCACCTCCGTTGATGGATGCTTTGATGTTCCGTCCCAAAACGGATTTTAAACCATCCTTGTCTTCGGCCTTTACCTCAAAGTCGGTGTACACATTGCCATTGAGGGTGCTCAGTGCCAGGTTGGCCGGAGTGTTGGATGGAAGGCTGACATCCACGGCACCGTTGGTGGAGTAGAGGGAAATAGGGGAGTCCTGTGTCACTTTTCCAAAGATCACTTCCAATTCGCCGTTCAGGGAGTTGGCGGTAACGGGACCATTTACGTTACTTATTTTAACGCCGCCGTTAAGTTGGGCATCTGCTTCAATTTCCCCTGAAAAACCATCGATTTCGATGTCGCCGTTCCACGTACTTTTTACAGCAATGTTCTGTGGGGCTGGAAGATATATTTCCCCTTTTTTATCCTTTCTCAAATTGTAAACAATCAGGGTGTTGCCATCTTGAACCACGGAAAACCCTACGTTGGTATTGTCCGTACCGCCTTCTCCGACCAATTTTAAGCCCTTGGCACGTTCCGGTGTTTTTATTTCCGGCCCCGATTTGATCAGTAGTTCGTTGGAGCTATGTGTTTTTACCACAATGTCCGTTTTGGATTCGATTTTGACCCATTGGATTCCATTTAGGGATTTGGTGTAATCGTTCTGCGCTTTGGCCATAGTGACCGTAAAAAGGGCCATTAAAATGAATGTGAATTTTCTCATGATATTCGCTTTTTGATGTTTATGTTATACTTGGCAATACTGCCCTGATTTGATTTTTGATAAAGGGCTGTGTGTCTTCTTTTTCCAATAATTTTTTCATGGGTTCGGCCGCTTTCTTTTCCTGAATCTGTACCAAAGCCTGAATTATGGCGACTTGTATACTTGGGTTTCTCTCATTTTCCAAGGCTTCGATGAAAGTGTTCTTTACCGTTTCTGAGGAAGTGAACTGGACCAATGCCTCAAAAGCGGTCATCCGAACATTGTCGTTTTCATCGTAGAGCAATCGGTTGGCAAGGGCTTGGATGATGGCTTCATCGGGTTGCTCAAATTCTTCGATGTAATTTACCCCTTGAATTCGCTTACTAGCGGATTGGTTTTCCATTAAGGAGAGCATGGCCGTCTGTTTCATCTGATTGGTCTCTTCCTGAAGCTGTGCAATGTCTGCATCCGCTTTTCGTTGTTGAAAAAGACTTCCCATTTGAAAAGTAGCAACCAATAGTGCAATGCTAGCTGCAATTTTTAGAATATTTCCTGTCCAAATTGATGATGACTTGGATTCCAGCTGAACCACTTTGCCTTGATTTGATTTTTCTTGCTCAAGGGCTGATTCAAACTTTGTTTTAAGTCTATCGGAAGGTGTCGGAACTGCTTCTTCAAACACATTGAAAAAGGTTTTCATCTCTTCCAGTTCTTTTTTGCACTCGGCACATTGTGCTATGTGTTTTTCGAACAATATCTCGTCGGATTTGCTCAAATTGCCATCCAGATAGTCCGGTATTTGGTCAAAAACATGATTCTTTTCCATGGCTATATACTTTCTAAATAAATGTTCTTCAATTTTTTCAGAATCCTGCACACTCGGGTTTTTACGGCGCCAGGGGTACTTCCCATGATTTCCGCTAGGTCATCATACTTGATTTCTTGGTATCGGTTCAAAATCACGAGTTCCCTATCGTAGGGATCAAGTCGGCTCAGGGCATATTGCAGATGGGCGTTGTTTTCGCTTACATGGTTTTCCTCTTCCACTGCCTTGTAGGCCAATATCTCGATATCGTCATGGACCTTATGGTTTCTTGTGTAGTGTGTTTTTAAGCTATTTCGAGCTATGGTGAACATCCACGACAAGAAGGATCCATTGTTGTATGAGTTCCGATACTTGATCAGTTTGTAAAAAACATCCTGTGTAAGATCTTCTGCCAACATTTGATCGCCCGACATTTTGTACAGAAAATTGTACACATGCTTGTGGTGACGGTCAAAAAGTTCCTTGAGCAAATCCAAGTTTCCCTCGGACACTTTTTGCATGATCATTTCATCTGAAAGCGTTTCCAAATGCTGTTTTTTAGTTGGCGTTCATCTTATATAGTCAGGAAATTAAGAAAGGTTACAGAAAGGGGGAGAAAAAATTGAAAAATTGTTTTGTGGAGAGTTAAGTTGCTGAAATATAGGATTCAAAAATGACACCTCGAGCGCCGTGGAGAGGTCGGGGAATTTAAGTAAGGGTCTCGGCTGCGCTCGACCTGACAATAAAATTAAGAGAGTGTTAGTTGCAACCGCAGTTGTCGCTTCCGCAGGAATTGGAGTTGCTCTTCCCTTTGCTAAATAGCGATTTGGGAAGCAAGAATTTCCATACTAAATAACCTGCTGCGATAATCAATGTTCCGTATGCCAATATCTGTTGAATCATTCTCGGATTAAATTAGGATTTGGTAGGCTATCAAAGCAATAATATAAGCAAAAACGCTCATAAAACCCAATTGAAGCATAGGCCATTTCCACGAGTTGGTCTCTCTCTTTACAATGGCTAGGGTACTCATACATTGCATGGCAAAGGCATAGAACAACATGAGGGAAATACCAGAGGCCAAATTGAACAAGGGATTTCCATCGTCGTCCAATTCAGCGGCCATTCTATTCTTGATGGTTTCCTCTTCATCGCTACCCACGCTGTATATGGTGGCCAACGTCCCTACGAACACTTCACGTGCAGCGAAAGAGGTCAGAACGGCAATTCCAATTTTCCAATCGTAGCCCAGAGGCTTTACCAATGGCTCAAAAGCTTTTCCTGCTTGTCCAATATAAGAGTGCTCCAATTTGTAACTGGCAATTTCCTGGGCAACGGCCCTTTCGGAAAGTTCCTGGGTCAATACCTCAATGGAATCTTGAAGTGCATTTGGGGCCAAACCTTCTGCTTCCGCAGATTCACGGTAGGATGCTACGTTGTTTTGGATATAGTTTTTACTGTAGGTGCTCAGTCCTTCATTTTCTATGCGCTCGGTCACAATGCGGTCGGCATCCTGAAAGTCTTCGGAATACCCATTAGATCCCAAGAACCACAGCACAATGGAAATCGCTAAAATGATTTTACCCGCCCCCAATACAAAGCTTTTCGTTTTTTCGATAACTGTATAAACCACATTTTTGACCAACGGGAGGCGATAGGTTGGCATTTCCACCATAAACACCGACCTGCTTTTTATTTTCAGGATCTTGTTCAACACCATGGCCGACAACAGCGCCATTCCAAAGCCGATAAGGTATAGCAACATCAAGGTCAATGCCTGATAGCTCAGTCCCAAAACACTGCCTTCCGGAATAACCAGGGCAATCAAGATCAAATAAACGGGCAATCGGGCAGAACAGGTAGTGAAAGGTGTGACCAGAATGGTAATGAGCCTTTCCTTCCAATTTTCAATGGTACGGGTGGCCATAATGGCCGGGATGGCACAAGCATTACCGGAAATCAATGGAACAACGCTTTTTCCGCTCAATCCAAAAGGGCGCATCAACCTATCCATTAAAAAGACGACGCGGCTCATATATCCGGATTCTTCCAACAGGGATATGAAAAGGAACAGGAAGGCGATCTGGGGGATGAAAATGACGATTCCACCGATACCCGCAATGATTCCCTCTGCCAATAAATCGGTAAAAACGCCTGGGGGCAATGTGTTCTTTACCCATTCCGCAGCCATGGCAAATTGCTCATCGATAAAATCCATGGGGTACCCGCTCCAATCAAAAATCGCTTGGAAAATGGTAAGCAGAATCACAAAAAAGATGAGGTAACCAAAAACTTTGTGGGTCAAAATCTTGTCAAGGGAAGCCCGCAAACCTTTGGCGGCCATGAAGTCCACCTTATAGGTTTCCTTTAAGATATTGTTGATGAGCTGGTACCGCAGTACGGTTTCCTTATGCTGTAATTTTTTGAGTTCGTCCTTGGACTTGGTGGAAAAATCGGTGGCATCTTGAATCCGCTTTTTCTCGATGGGCATGAAGTTTACATCCTGGGTGATCACCAGCCACAGTTTGTAAAGGTCTTCCTGGGGGAATGTTTTTTTAAGGCGGTCAAAATACTCAGGGGAAATTCTGGTCGGGTCCAAAATCGGCTTTGAAGAAATGCTCTTGTAATCGGCAATAAGTTCTTTGATGTGATCAATGCCCGTATTTTTCCGGGTACTGACCAGGGCGATTTTGGTGTCCAGCTTTTTTTCCATGGCCCCCACATCCAGAGAAATCCCTTTACGGTCCATTCTATCGGCCATGTTCACCACCAAAATGGTAGGGATCTTCAGGTCTTTTATCTGTGTGAAAAGAAGCAGGTTCCTTTTGAGGTTTTCCACATCGCTGATCACAACGGCGACATCGGGATAGTCCTTATCGTTTTTGTTGAGCAACAATTCCACTACCAGACTTTCGTCCAAAGAGGTGGTGTTCAAACTATAGGTTCCGGGAAGGTCCAAAATGTGTGCCTTGACCCCTCTAGGCAGTTTACAGATACCTTCTTTCTTCTCTACAGTGATACCGGGATAGTTACCGACCTTTTGCTTGAGTCCGGTAAGTTGGTTAAAAACCGAGGTTTTTCCGGTATTGGGATTCCCGATCAGGGCTACATTGATGTTTTTGCTCATTTGGCCTGCGTTTCTTCAATAATTTCCAGCTCGATGAGTTCTGCCAAAGACCTTCGTATTGCCAAATGACTTCCGCTGAGGTTGATGTAAATGGGGTCGTTCAAGGGAGCGATTTGCAAAAGTTCCACGCTGTTACCGGGCAAACAGCCCAGTTCCAATAATTTAATGGGAAGGATGTGCTCTGTGAAATCCTTGATGATTCCCTTCTGTCCATATCGTAAATCTGCTACGGTCGCCACTGTTCTTATTTAGAATAAATTTAAGTAAGAGCAAAAATAAGTAAAAATGGAGAACTACAAGGGCTAATCATGGATAAAGGTTTAAGAGGTTAGTCTTGATAACCGGCTTCAAGTATTTTGATATCGGCCAAAAGCTTGTCTATTTCTTCACGATTGGTGCCATCATAAAAGCCGCGGATTCGTTTTTCCTTGTCCACCAGAATAAAGTTTTCGGTATGGATCATATCAAAGGGGCCTCCGTCTCCATCGTTCTTAACGGCTAGATAGGATTTTCTGGCGAGTTCATAGATCTGCTTTTTATCCCCAGTGACCAAGTTCCATTTATTATCAATCACGCCTTTTTCCAGCGCGTATCTTTTTAATTGGGCAACGGTATCTATTTGCGGGGTAACTGAATGGGAAAGCAGCATAATATTCGGGTCGTCCTTTACGGCATCCTGTATCTCGGTCATGTTCTTGGTCATGATCGGGCAAATGGTAAGACATGTGGTAAAGAAAAAATCCGCTACGTAGATCTTGTCCTTGTAATTTTCTTGGGTAATGGTGTCCCCATTCTGGTTGACCAGAGCGAAATCTGCCACTTTATGGTATTTCTTGGTGTAATGCAGGGTGCTGTCCACTAAAGATTTGTCAACCATGGAGGGTTGGTAGACAGGAAGCATTTTTTTGGGTTGCAAAGCGTTATAAAACAAGTAGACGATTACGGCGGAGAGTCCGAGCATCACGATTCCGAACAACTTGTATTTTGCAAAAAATGATCCCATGGAGACAAAATTACGGCCCAAAGGGCTATTCTTCAAGTAGAAAGCAGTTT
>CETR01135174.1_pt1 | contig 18618 bp, 21 predicted proteins | sample 531281 | NCBI WGS metagenome assembly CETR01 (sample SAMEA2622568, study PRJEB7988) | marine metagenome | biome: marine biome (ENVO:00000447); feature: mesopelagic zone (ENVO:00000213); material: "saline water (ENVO:00002010), including plankton (ENVO:xxxxxxxx)" | depth 696 m
TTGCTCATCGGTTAATACATAACCTTTGCATTTCCATTTTAATTCGCCACCTGTGCGGTTGTTTTTGATATAACCTGCTGGAATACCGTCTAAATGGGCCACATAAAATCCCGCCTTTTCACCATGTTTATCATCGTCCATTTGTATGCGATGGGGTTTGCCATCCATGATGGGATGCTCACCTGTTACTATGGCGCCTAAGTTGATTAATGCTTCTTTGAATTCATCAGCCGGAGAAAGCGCTTCTTCTTCTGGTGAAATTTGGTTTTCTGGAAGCCAGGGTTTGATTTTTTCAATATCAATACCTGGCTTTGCATACCAGCATTTTTGTTCTTTGTCCCAGGCAATGCCAGGTGTCCCATCAGCAAGTTTACCTACTATTGATTTTGCTTTGTCTTTTTCTTTGTATGGGATGCAAAGCCAGGTTTTCTCGGAGATGTTTTGTTTTGATTCCATGAGGATTTCCTCTTTTGGTTGTTCATCCCTGGTATCAATGGTTGGCTCTTGATTAAGCTCTTGGACCTGTTCTAAAGAACAAATATGATTGACGATTTTTTCTGCATCTGCCGATGCTCTGAATATTTCAAGTGGATCATCTTCTAAAACACGAATCCATGATTTGATGTAAGCAGTATGCTGAGAAGGATCATGGCCAATGCCAAGTTCCGTGCCTAATATCATGCTGGCGATTTCAGCTCTTAGTTCTTCTTTGGCATATCCGTCACTGCCAAAGGGATGGCCTAAGTCTCGGTTGAGTCTTGAAGAATGACCACTCCAGTGTCCCAGCTCATGAAGCGCTGTGGCATAATAATGAGCTGCTGATTTAAATTGGGTTTTAGGTGGCAGATGAATACTGTCTGTCGATAATCTGTAAAAGGCTCTGTCTGCTTCTGAATGGAAAATAGATGCACCAGAATTTGCTAGCAGCGTTTCCGCTTTTTCAACTAAAGACCAGTTCTGCTCTGTTTGTACGAGTTCAGGCATGTTATCAATTTGTGAAGCATGAAAAACTCTGGCATAAAAGACTTTTGGTCTTTCAAGGTTAACCTGTACTTTGACTGGATTGCCTTGTTCATCAAGAACTGTTTTGCCTACATCATCTTTTTTGATTTTTTCTTCACTAAATTTCCAGTATTGTACAGTTGTTCCTTTCTCACCTTTGCGGACCTGTGCATCGATGCTTTGAGCCTGTTTGTATGTTAGCCAACGGTTATCGCCATCTTGATTCAGCATTAAGTACAGGGCATTGATACCACGGTATCGTTTTCCGGTAACGGGATTAAAGGGAATATGGCCATCGCCAATGCCAGGCTCCCAGGGTTTTAACCAGGGTGCTGTTCCTTGTTTTAAGCTTTCAATGATCTGATTGGCAACGATTTGGTGGTGAGACAGCTTAGTCATAGGCGGCCTCCTGCGCATCAATTTCACTTAAGGCTTCTTCATAAAAAGCTCCCATGATTTCAGCTTCAAGTGGTGTGACTTCGGCGATAAAACCCGGGATGGTTAAATCCTCTAGTTTTTCAGCAATGACTTCATTTAAATCGGGTTTATGATTCATGTCTTTTCTCCAGTTTTGGGTAGACCCATATGGGTGTGAGCATTCCTTTAATTTGTCCTGATTTAATCGGGCCATAATAACGACCATCAAAAGACCATTGGCTTTGATTGGTCATGGTCATGACTTCGTTCTTATTTAATTGATAATTTTTTGCTTGCCATTGAGGTAATGCGCGATTGAGACCATCTTTAAACTGAGGTTTTGAATAGGGAATCAGCTTGTCATTGACAAAGACGCCCTGATTGTTGACCGTTAGTTTATCGCCTGTTGTTGCCACGACTTTTTTCATTAAATATCCATAGCCACCTGGGCAGAGGCCGCTGTTAATATATCCTCGTTTTAGGGCTTGCTGAAAAACAGGTCGATTATCAGGACAAAAAATAACATAAGCATTTTTGAGGTTTTTATCTGCTGTCATTCGATAGATCCCTATTGGTATCGAATCAGTCGTGTTAATCCGAAATCCCATAACAACCAGAAGAGCGCTCAAAGCCAAGATGCTTAACATAAAAACCGTGATCCAGATGGTTAGTTGTTTCATAACCTGATTTCCTCATCCTTAGTTAAGCGGGCACGTAAGATATCTGATTGTTCTGGCGCTTCAATTGATGCTCTGGCAATAAACACCGGATCTTTAAAGTAGAGGGGCTGTTTGCCATAAATAGCGGGAAAACCGGCAGCATAAATAACCATGTCACCAGCCTCGGTGATTAAACCATTTGCATCTTTTTTAGGTCCGGGCATGCGCTGACATTCGTCAATGGTTAATAACGGCCTTGAAACTTCCTGTTTGGTTTTTGAAATCTGATTTAAAAAAGTGGAAACACGCTTGCCGCTGGTGGTGATGTGTTCTTTGACAATGGTGGTTTGGCCGGTGAGTTTTGATAAGTGTTCAGCGGTTTCAATTCGGTTGGGTGGGTAGGCGTTTTGAATGTGGCAGTTTGATGTAATCGTTTCATCAGGTCCATAGCCTCGCTCACGGCTTTTAAGCTGATTGATATCCTGACAAATTAAGTAAAACTTCAAGCCGTAACCGGCAACAAAAGCTAATGATTCCTGTAAGATATCGAGTTTCCCAAGGCTAGGAAATTCATCAATCATGCATAATAAACGGTGTTTGTAGGTCTTTTTAGTTTTAACAGAATAATGTCCTTGCCCATCATCTACGCGTTCAAACTCCATTTTGTCAGCTAATAGTCTGACGACCATATTCAGCATGACCCGAACCAGTGGTTGCAGCCGTGCTTTGTCATTGGGTTGAGTGACGATATAGAGGCTGACAGGGTTTGTATGATGCATTAAGTCTTTGATACAGAAATCAGATGCTGACACATTATGGGCAACGACTGGATCACGATATAACGCCAAATAAGATTTTAAAGTAGATAAAACAGAACCGGCTTCTTCTTCAGGTCGGTCAATCATGTCTCGGGCTGAGGCACTGATAACGGAATGGGTTTTGCCATCAACATGGGGGAATTGGGTCATTTCAATGAGTAAATCCGCAATATTGGTATTGGGATCAACTAACATTCTATCGATATTAGGAAATGTAGCCGGCTCACCCTGGTTTTGAAGTTTATAAATAGCATGCAGAATAAAACCAACTAACAATGCCTGTGAGGTTTTCTGCCAATGGGATTCAAGTCCTTTTCCATCGGGATCAACGACGAGTGTTGCCAGGTTTTGCACATCGCCAACTTCATATTCTGTACCCACTCGGATTTCATCAAGTGGATTCCAGCGAGCTGAGCCTTTAAGGGTTGCTGGTTCAAAGCGAATGACTTTGTTATGGCCGTGTTTTTGCCGCCAGCCTGCGGTCAGGGCCCATAGTTCACCTTTTAGATCGGTGATGACACAGGATTGCTTCCAGGATAAAAGGGTGGGAATCACCAAACCAACCCCTTTACCAGAGCGAGTTGGCGCATAAGTTAAAATATGCTCAGGTCCGTTATGGCGTAAATAGTGAATATTACCTTTTTCATCTTCAATGGCACCGACATAAACACCTTCTTCATTATCAATAATCCCGGCGTCTTTTAAATCAGTCATATTGGCCCATCGGGCAGAACCATGAAGATATTCACTGACATTTTCCTGTTTTAACTGTTTGTTGAGAAAAACAATGCCCATTAAAAAAAGACAAGCACTCATAACGGTTAAACCAAAGGCGGCATTAAAAATATCAGGAAAATATTGATGATATTGCAGGCTCCATAGAATTGACTGCCACGGCCAATGGAATTGAGTAAATGAAAAATTTAAAGTATCGGCATGATAAAGTTTATACGCAGCGTATTGAGTGCCGATTTGCATACTGATTAGAAATGCCAGGATGACCAACATAATAAGTTGCTTACTTGGCTTGGTGTCATGCTTTCGTCTTACTTGTGGACCAATGGAGCGGTTAGGTTTCATGGGTTATCTCCCGATGCTTTTTGATTCACAAACTGACTGACCTCATCTGTGGTATCCCCACTACCAGAACTAAAACTGCCTTCTGGTGCGCCCATTGAGGTGACATGTTGAGATTCAGATGATTGATTGGAAGTAGAAGTATCCGACTTTAAAGAGGCACGCTGATTAATGGCCTCAGCAATCTTACCGCCCGTAGTGTCAGAGGTTTTAGCAGAAAAAGAAGCTTTCATGCTCCCAGCTTTTTCGCGAGCAACATCAAACGCCCCAGAGGCAAGATGAGAACCAAATGAACCGGCAAACTTAGAAGCCTGCCCCATGGCTTGTGCCAGCCCACCTGACTTAGGACCTGAACTATTGCCTGACATCGAGCCAATATCACCTGTCCCGACACTTTGAGAGGCTGCTTTAAATGCAGAATTCAATGCAGATAGCCCGCCAGCACTATGAGCGCTTGCAGCGCCTGCGGCACCAGCCAAAGCAGTGCCGGCAATACCTGCAGCACCTAACGCACCACCTAACCCAAGGCCACCGCCACCACCGCCTGAGCCACCCGATACAATGCCTGCCAGAATGGGTGGGATTTTATTAATCAGGACCAGTAGAACAACAGCGACTACAAGCATGACAAACATTTCTTTTAACAAAATGTCTTTGGACATGGCCGCATAATATTGATCAACAAAAGACTTACCGATGCCGATAATCAGAATCATGGCAAATGCCTGTAGGGCAATGCCAAGTACCGTTTTGTAATATTGGATGGCAATATCTTGAGTCCAGCGACCACCGCCAAAGCCTAATAAAATGATGCCGCCATAAGTTAATATCCAGCCGGTAATGAGGATAATCAACATATTGATACTGACCAAAGCCAGAACAATCAGAATAATTCCCGCGACAATCAGCCCGACCGTTGTTGCTGCTGGTGACCAGAGTGATGAGTTATCAATGGCTTTTGAAACGATATCAAAACCAACATCAACAATATCAGAAGGTGATACTTTTGCATTGATGCCAGAAGCATTGGCCGCAAGCCTTCGCATGGAGTCCATAATAGAGGTAGCAATCGCCGGTCCATTATCTAAAATCCAGTAAAAGAAACCGACCACCACTAAAAAACGCACCGTTTCAGCGAGAAACTCCTGAATATCAGCACGTCTTAAGGCCATCAGGCCATAGGTCCATACCATACTGATCATGGCTAAAGACCAGAAAAGATAACGGGCATAGCTCAGGATAGTATGACTCCACATCGAGGCATTATTGGAAAATCGATAAAGAATATTATCAAGCAAATCCCGACTGTCGATGCCGGCACCTTGGGCATGTGCATGGACTGAAAAGCCAATCATCAAGAATACAAATAACAAAGTGTTTATCTTTTTTTTCATAATATTACCATTTCATACCGGAGCTTTTGGAATAACCACCTTGTTTGAAACAGGCGTCTGCTATGGCTTGAAGCTCTTCTTTCGAGCGACCTTTTTTGGAGCTGTCACAGGTAAGTGAGGCGAGATGCTCAGCTTTCTTGCGTGCTTTTGTTTCTGCGTTGTCACAACCTGAAAGGAAACAGACAGAAAATGCGATTAATAAACTTAAAATTCTCATGGTTATTCTCCTTGTATTACCATTTTTTACCGGAACTTTTATGGAAAGACCCAGAGCGAAAACGTTCGTCCCCTGCATCCTGTATGGCTTGTTTATTTGTTTCTGCGGCATCTTTAACTGCCTGGGCATTTTGCTGTGCTACCAATAAGCCGCGAATTTGCAGCAATTGATGGGCCTGATTGCTGGCAAGTTGCGATGCAGCCTGTAAGGCTTGTTTCTGGCCATCTGCATTTTGGGCATGGGCTTGAAGGCTTCGCAGTTTTTCAGAATCTTTTTTCAGGTTTTGCTGTTGCTTATCAATGCCTTTGAGCATGGCATCATTTGCCCGTTTCTGGGCAACGGATGCGGCCATTTTATTCTGGTTTATTTTCTTGAGTTCTTCGGGTGAACATTGACCATGACCATTGAAGCAGGGGATTTTCTGGTAGTATTCCTGACTTTGAAACCGATCCAGATAAGCTTGCATGCTACCGGCTTCTTGTTTGTAATAATCAATGGTATTGGTGGTGTCGAGCAGGTTATTAATGACGCTGTCGGCATTATCCCATTGAAATGATGTCAGTGATTTGGTGTTTTGTAACATGGTGTTGTATTGGCTTAATTGATTTTGATACTGGTCCAGTTGGGTTTTATACTGGCTGACCTGATTTATAATCATCTTGCCGTTTTCCAGCCAGTTGGCAAAGTCAAACACAGGCGCACCACTGGATAGAACGTTGGCTGACCATAACAATAAAAGTATCAATCTTAGTTTCATTAGTTTTCCTCCTGTTAATAGGCAAATTGCCGATAAGGTCTGTTAAAGGTTAAGTCTTTGACAACAATGACATTGAAACGGTAGCCAGGTCTGACATTAACTGTGGGTGATACATTGAGATTTCTAGACACCAGTTGTGAAGTCACCTCGCCCAGTTGTTGTCCTAATGCCTGACTCAATACATTGCTGGCGGTTGGCTGGTTATAGCCAAGTTGACTGTTTTGGTTGAGGCTCTGACTGTAAGTGATACCACCAACGATGGCCGACATTAAAAGGGCTGATCCATAAATTCTGGCATAGTGATGATCAACCTGATCCCTGAACCCGGCCATACCTGCACTATCAGCCCCGGGCATAGAACCGATATCAAGCGCTTTGCCATCAGGATAAACAAGACGTTGCCACGCCACTAAAACTGATTTCTGACCAAAGCCAACGTCATTAGAGTAAATTCCAATAAGCTTGGTGCCTTGGGGTATTAATAGATGTCGACCAGTAGCGGTGTCATAAACATTCTGAGACACCTGCCCGATAATCTGGCCGGGTAACTCTGATGAAATACCGCTGACCATGACACCCGGAATCACGCCTCCAGCTCTAAGTTCATATCGGGTGTTGGGGTTTTCTAATCTTGAGTTCAAATGCCAGCGGCTTTCATTTTCCTGACCACCCAATGTTTGTGGTGTGGGTCTGGCGTTTTGCATGCCCTGTAGTTTTTGAAGATGGGCTTTGAAAGTATTGGCGACATCAACATTGACAGAAACATCAGGAGATTTTTGATTCTCATTGGGATGCAATTGCGCGTCATCAACCATCACGGTTGTTTTGGCTTTCACCGCTTCTTCAAAAGCCTGGGTTTTTTCCTGACGGATACGTTCAATTTCACTATCGGCTACATCTTGAACTGACATGTCCTGTTTTGAAGGCTGACTTTTTTCGTTAGGCAGTGGCATTGACGGTTCATCTATTTTCACCTTTGCTTGTGTTGGCGGCTTAATCATCCCTGACTGATAATGACCAACCACTTCATTAGCCAGACTCATGGTATTTTTTTTCGATGATTTAAGCTTTATCGGCTCAGAAACCTGATTCTGCGCATTTGCCCGTTTTTGGGCAACCAAAGCAATCAGCACGACAAAAATGGTTAAAATACCAATCGCAATAAATAAAGGCATATTATTGACCCGTTTGACACCCGATGTTTGAAGTTTTTGCGGTGAGGTATCCGGTGATAAGTAATCATTATGTTTATTCATGTGCTTATTCCTTATGTGTCCATGGACTGACAGGCGCAAGTTTGCCCTTGGTTTTGGCATATGCTCGGCTTAATACCTGAGTGCCAACAAAGATACTGACGCGATAAAGGCGACTGGGCTCTGTCTCATCAACCACATAGAAAAAGTTTGCCTTGCTTCGTGGACAGACGTTTTCAACGATGCCATAGCCTTTTTTGCGCATCTCATGAATCAGATTCATGCCGAAACGGTCACAGATTTTTTGAGAGATACAAAAGGTATTTCTGGCTGGTGGATAAATTCGTGTTAATTGAGATACGGCGTCTTTAGCCAGATAAACATCTTTTGATGGCGAGGCTTGAGTAAAATTGCCATAACGCATGGTGGTACAGCTCGACAAAAACATTGCCAGTATTAAAACACTTATTCTTTTCATGTTTAGCACCTCGTAATGGTAATTTGTTCTTGGGAAGAGCCGCTGCCTATAACCAGCACCGCTTTGTCAAAGACATTGTCGATAATGTAACGACACCCTTGCAGACGATAATTGACCATGACTTTTTCTGATTTTTGAAAGAAACCTCGTTTTCTTAAAACCAAAAGCGCAGGCGCTTCTCTATTTGACATTTCCCTTGGCATTTCGATTATGGTTTTGATGCCATTGTTATAGACTCGAACCGGTTTAAAACGGGCGTTGCCCTGTATCCGGTAATTGAAATTGAGATTGCCTAAGTATTCATTGGTTTCAGGGAATGTATTGGCTTTGCGTCTTTCAGCCTGTATGTGCTGTATCATGTTCCATTTTGCTTTCGCTTCATCAGGATAAATAAACGAAACATAGGGCATAAAATCATATCGATCTGACTTTAAGCGGAAATGATAGGTCCGTCTGTCGGTGGTCACGACTAAAGATGAATCAAGACCAACATCGCGGGGCTTGATAATCATGTGTATTTGCTGGCCGGCTCCTGACCCTGTTATTGATGGCTCAACCATAAAGCGTGGGTCGCCGACATTCATCCCGTTAAACTGCTCTCCTGGTTGTAATGCAATATCGCATACCTGTAAAGGTGCACAGACGATACTGATTTGACCTGAACCATAAACAAACTGAACCGAACCATCTGATGAATGAAAAGGCTTGCTTGTTTGGTCCCCTTTCTGCCAAAGTCTCGCAATATTTAATGCTTGTCGTTCTTGAGTTGAGAGTCTGGGCATTCTTTGGGAAAAGTAGCGCTGGTCGATGTCGCTTTTGTCAATAGCAAAAGCGGATAATGGCAGCATTAGACTGATGGTGAGTATTATTTTTTTCATGCGTTTTCTCCATGCTTTAAATCATAAGACCAATTAAAGTCGCGGACATATATCAAGTGAGGGTTTTTCAGAATCGTATCGCTGGATGCATCATTAAGCGCATTATCCTGATAGAGCGTGATCATGGCTTTCATCACAACTGGTTTGTCTTTAACAGTGCCATCGTGATTGCGGACTGTTTCAATCCAGTCGACCTGCCAGGTGTTTTCTGATTCCTGAAGCACAGAACGGATTTCAATATTCACGATTTCATGGGCTGCTCTTTCAAAAGGGTTGGCATGTTGTTTATCGTTATAAAATTCTTGGACTTTTGATAATGCCGCATCGTTTTGATTTAAGTAGGAATACACCTGAAAGACGGCTTTCTTTTGTAACTCAACATCAGCACTGACCATGCGGATATTTTCTATAAAATGTGCTGCTGCGGCACGATAATCATCAAGACTTGCTTCACCCACTTTATCAGCACGGGTCACTGATAAGGTGTTTCCGTTCGCATCCTGTTGAAATACCAAAGGAATAAATTTGCTTTGCGCGCCAATCGATATCAGCCCGCCAACACAAGCAAGGGTAATTAACAGACTGCTTAATCCTACAAACTGCCAGATTTGTAGGGACTTCATTAGACCTGCGGTATGGACATTCCAGGCACGTTTGGCATTGAGGTAAGGGTTATCAGTTAGATGAACCTTTTGCTTATGCGGATTTGATTGATTAAACCATTCTTTGAGTTTACTCATGCTGCTTCTCCATATTGTTTAAAATCAATTCCTTTTTCTTTAAGCCAATAAGACACCCATTGCGCACCATATCTCTGCTCAAGCTGTTTCATGTGTTCAATGGAATCCGGATCAGTGGCACCGACAAAGGCCAGTGCCAGCGAGCCTAATGCCAATTGATACAGGCGTTGTCCTTTTTCACTGACATAGTAGTAATCCCGTTTAGGTTGAGCCGATGCGATAATGTCAATTTGACGTGGGTTTAAACCCATGCGCTCGTAAATGCCTCGGGTTTCTGGATCTCTTGCATAGAGATTTGGTAAAAAGATTTTGCTAGCAGTTGATTCAACAATGATATCTAAAATGCCGGAACCCGCCGCATGAGATAAATGTTGCGTTGCCATAAATACCACACAGTTTTTCTTAGCCATCGAATCAAGCCATTCAGCTATTTTGTTTTTAAAGACAGGATGGGCCAGCATCAACCATGCTTCATCCAGCAGGATTAAAGTGGGTCTGCCATCAAGTGACGTTTCAATGCGTCGAAACAGATAGAGCAAAACAGGCAGTGCAAATTTATCACCCAATCCCATTAAGTGCTCAATTTCAAAGGTCATGAAGGATGACAAACCAAGACCATCACTATCAGCATCCAGAAGATGGCCCATTAAGCCATCAATGGTGTATTGCTTCAGGGTTTCCCGTATCTCTTCATCCTGAATGGTCATGACAAATTCAGATAAGGTTTTGGAACCACTTTGATGCATGCTAATAATGGCATGACCGATTTCATTACGTTGGGCTGGCGTGGTATTTAAGCCATTTAAAGCCAGAATGGTATCAATCCATTCCATCGCCCAAGCACGGTCAGCTTTGGTTGATAAAAACTGCAAGGGGGCAAAAGCCAGACGGGAATCTTTATCAGCAATGGTATAATGCTCACCACCTGTTGCCTTACAGGTTGGATACATCGACATACCCTTATCAAAAGAATAAATCCGCGCATCTTTATAACGACGCCATGATAAGGCAATTAAACCAAGGTGGGTTGATTTACCGGAACGGGTTGGACCAAACATAATGCCATGACCTAAATCTCTAACATGAAGGTTTAACCGAAAAGGCGCATTACCACTGGTGACACAATGCATTAACGGAGGGGTGCTGGGTGGAAACAGTGGACAAGGCGCTTTGTTTTCACCAGTCCAGATGCTTGAAGTTGGTAGTAAATCAGCAAGGTTCATAGTGTTGATTAAAGGACGTCTGATATTCTCTACGCCATGACCGGGCAGACTACCCATGAAGGCATCCATGGTATTAATCGTTTCTGTTCTAGCGGTAAATCCAAGGGCATTAATGTTTTTCTCAATATAAAGCGCTGCTTTTTCAACTAAAGCGCGGTCCTCATCCATCAACACCACAACCGATGTATAATAACCTTGCCCAACCATGCCGGAATTCGTCTCAGCAATGGCTGATTGAGCATCATTAACCATACTCAATGCATCTTCATCGACCACACCTGAGCTAGTATTAAATATCTGGTCGAAAAACCCTCGGACTTTCTGTTTCCACTTTTTACGAAACTTAGTGAAATGCGCCACAGCCTCATGGTTATCCATGAATATAAAACGGGAGTTCCAGCGATATTCAACTGGTAGTTGAGTCAGCGCTGTTAAAATGCCTGGATAAGACTCCATAGGAAAACCCTCAATCGCCACACATTGAATGAACTTGCGGCCTATCTTTGGCGTGATACCCGAAGCAAGCTCCTGACCACCTATCAGGGCATCAAGGTAAATTGGGTTTTTAGGTAGATTGACTGGATGATTCAGGCCTGTGACACAATACTGGATATGTCTAAGAAAATTATCCTGAGTAACTACTATATGCCCCGGCTCATCAACAACCTTTTCAGATTCAAGTCTTTCAAGATAAAGTGCTGAACCTAATCGTGATTCAAAGTTGCGACAGGATTGATTAAATTCTTCAATCAGTTGAGCGGTCTTTGCTTTCTGGCTTAATCGCTCGTTGTTATCATCAAACATTAATTCAACAAAGCGCTTTTGTGCCAGTACAGGCGGATACCAGGTTAAGGTAATGACGAAATAGCCTTCGTATAAAGTACCGATTTCTTCAAAAAGCTGCCTTCTTTCTTCATCAACGGCTTTTGAAATGTCATCAGGGAAATAAGAATAGTCACGTTCACTATATCCGGGGGCAGCCCGTCTGATAGCATCCACATGAACCATCCAGCCACTGCCCATTGCTGACAATGCCTGATTGATTCGAAAGGACACCATTTCACGTGCTTCATCCGTGGTATTGGCATTATCTTCACCCCGATACAGCCAGGCCGCCATGAGGGAGCCATTTTTGCCGACAATCACACCATCATCAACCACCGAGGCATAATTCAATAAATCAACCAGCCCTGCTTTTGAGCTTCGGTGCTTTTTTAAATGGTATTGCTGACTTTTAAGTCTTGTCTGATAAAACAGGATACTTAAAAAAATAAGTCCTGTTATCGAGAGTAAGAAGGTAATTAATTCAATCATTGATAACCTCTTTTGTTATCCCTAAAAGGGGTTGAGCGGGGCGCATAATAATTCTGATAGCATCTTTGTCTGAGATAAATTGGTCTCATATAAGGATCGGCTTTTGCCATTAAACGCAGTGCTTTCAGTGATAAAAACCACATGGCAATACCAACAATGGCCGCCAACCAATCTTGAGCGGCAAAAACCAAAATGGCTGATAATAATCCCGAAAACATGACAAGCTCACGATCCCCACCCATAAAAAGACCGGGACGGTTTCCACATTGACGAATTGGAATGGTACGAAGACTCATGGTTTAGCCTCCATATTCACCATGTCAATCACAGACTTTGAGATTTCAGCCCCCTTACCGGTAATGGCGGTCATGGTGTTTTGAGCCGCAACTAAAAATGATAGGACGAGAACGAAGAAGATGAGGGTTCTCATAAAACCATTCATATCCCCACCAAAAATCAGAGTAGCGCCAGCAGCAACCAAACCGATGATGGCAGCGCTAAACGCAAAAGGACCTGTAATAGATTTCTGGATTTTAGTCAGCCATGAATCGAATGGCAGGCCGCCACCGGTTGTTGATGCTAACGCCGGATGATTGATAAAAAGTAACAATAAGACAACTAAACCCATCAGCCATATTTTTTTATAATCAATCGTATTTATCTGGTTCATTCACATTCTCCTTAAGAAAATTGTTTAATTTGGTATTGGCCGTCTTTAAAACCATTTACGGATATGATCTCTTCAACTTTTCGACCATGAGGCGTTCTGGCAATATGCACAACACAATGAACGGCTTCTCCAATTAAAGGCTCAATATCAGCAGGGGCTGCCGGATTTCGGGTTATTAATGATTGAAGGCGCTGAAGTCCTGCAAGACAGTTGTTGGCGTGTAACGTTGCCACACCGCCCTCATGCCCTGTATTCCAGGCATCCAATAAATCAAGTGCCTCACTCCCACGCACCTCACCAACCAGGATACGGTCAGGCCGCATTCTGAGTGTGGTTTTTAAAAGTTGCGTCATCGAAATATCAAGGGTTGTGTGATATTGAACACAGTTTTGAGCAGCGCATTGAATCTCGCCGGTATCTTCAATAATGAAAATACGCTCTTGTGGTGATTGAAAAACCATTTCCTGAATGATGCCATTCACCAAAGTGGTCTTACCCGAACCCGTACCGCCAATGACTAAGATATTTTTATGCGTGGCAATCGCATATTTAATCGCATTGCATTGCTTTTCAGTCATAATGTGTGTTCGAACATAGTCATCCAAGGTAAAGACAGCTATGGCTTTTTTACGGATTGCAAAAGTTGGGCTTGAAACAACAGGGGGTAACTGGCCACTAAAACGGGAACCATCAAGAGGCAGCTCACCTTCTAATACCGGCATAGCTCGGGTAACTTCTTTGCCATGAAATCCGGCAACCGTTTTGATAATCGATTCAGCACGACTATCAGAAACATGACCGATGTATGCCATCTTTTCACCGAGTCGCTCCTGCCAGAGTCTGCCATCAGCATTTCTCATGACTTCAACGGTTTTAGGATCGTTTAAAGCATTTTCAATCAAGCTCCCCAGATCGCGCTTTAGTTTTAACTTAGCGCGATCTTTTACCGTTAAACTCTGTTCATCATACTCAAGCATAGGGCTGCTCCTGAGAATGAAGTTTAGGCTCAGTTGACCAATGACCTTGCTTAAATTTATTAATCAGCCGGTCGACAATGCTTTCTTTCTCAGCGCCTCTGTCATAAAACCAATTATCGTTCTGACGCTCGCGATAGATACGACGTTGAATTTCATCACGGTGAATAGGCAATGACTTAGGTGCATCAAAAGCAAGACGAACCTCGCCATCGCGATAACCAACAATGGTGCAATACACATCTTCACCAATAACCACTGACTCGCCAATTCTTCTAGTTAATACCAACATGTGTTATCTCCTTTTGTTTAAAATTTCTTTCATTTTATTGAGGTGGTACGCTGCTGTTTCCGGATTTGATGGTCTACTAGGCTCTTTTTTATTAACGTATTGACGGTTGACTTCGTTCTTACAGAGCCCGATGAACTGTGCCATGGTAGGCGGCATTTCAAATTGCTGTTCACAGACTTCAGTTGCTTTAGCTATCACACCGTCTGAAAACTTTTGTAAATTTTTCGCCCATTCTTTTTTGGAAAACTCCTGGTAGCGTTCATCTTGCAGGTCTTTATGCCAGAGGCTACGAAATGCCACGGAAAATTTGGTAAACATCATCTCAATCACCATACGGTTCCTAACGCTTCCTGAATTCGATGATGGTTCCACTTTCTGGGAATTCTTCGTCTTCATCGGGAATATAAAATCCGCTGGTTGTTGTTTGTTTGCCAGTATTTGCCCTACGCTTTGCATTGGTTCTCTCCTTTGTGATTTCAGTATTGATTTCATCTTCCCAGCATTTTTGAGCCAGCCAGTTTGCTGGAAACTTCCAGGCTGGTATCCATTCACCATGGGCCTGCTTGGACTGGTAAGCTTTGATTTGACCATCAAGTGCCTGCAGCATGGTTCGAAGGAGGGTTTCATTGGGGTTAATCAGCTTAAAAGCCTCAAAAGCTTTCTCACGGGATTTCTTTTCTGGATACATTCGCCAAAAATGCTCGAATCCCCTAAGAAGATATATATAATTATCTTTTATAAGAGGTGTGGCGGCTTTTTGGGGTTCCACTGTGTCGGCTTTTGAGGCCCAATCGTCTGAAAAGCGCGTATTTAAAGGGCTTGAAACGGGCGGGATTGTGTCGGCTTTCTGTGGCGGGTTTATGGCGGCTTTATTTTGGACAGAAAAATCCCTGGAAGCTAAAAGACATTTTAAAATAAGCTGCTTACCTTCAGATTGAATATCAATAATGCCAGCACGAGCTAAACCAGAAACAGCACGACGAACTTGATCACGAGAATAACTTTGGCTTTTAACCCCTTGATGAGGCTCAATATAAAGCTGCTCAGATATCGATTGATAACTGATACGCCGCTTGATGCCTGTTATTCCTGTTTTAACATCCATATATGGCCTTATTCCTCTTAAATAAGTCAGCTGCTGGATATGAGGTAAACCACTCATAGCCTCCAGCTCCTCACCATTAATGACAAAATTCATCATCCTACCTATCCCTGTAAAAGCTCGTCTTTATTTTCATACTGTGATATCTTTATATAAATGAAATATAAATATCACGATTTGTGATTAATAGATTTCAACATATATCACGTTATGTGATATTGCAATAGATAAACCTGATTTTTTGGAGCAAATTTGGCTGAGCTAAATATTAAAAAAGAAATTGGCAAACGAATTCTTGAAGCCAGGAAAGCTAAGGGCTTAACGCTAAAAGCACTTGGGGAACTTGCTGGTGACCTGAAACAAACACGCCTAACAAATTGGGAGCAAGGTACTCGTACTCCAGGACCAGAAGAAATTAAGCAACTGGCACAGGCGTTGGACGTATCTCCTGCTTTTTTAATGTGCTTATCAGATGAACAGCAGGTAAAGAAAACAAGAAATTCCGGCTATTTAATTCCACTACTGGATAATCATCAGGCTTGTGATACTGAGTCACATATTGAATTAATTCGTACTAAAGATTTAGCTAATGAAGTGGTCTATATTTCTGTGAGTGCTGCACTATTACCAGAATTAAGTGGTGGAGCATTCGCACTGAAAATGAGAGATGAAAGCATGATTCCTGAGATTCGGATGAATGATGTGTTGGTCATCGATCCTTCACTGTCACCTAAACCAGGAAGTTACGTTGCGGTTAAAGTGGAGGGTAGGCCAGAATTTGTCATATCACAGTATAAGAAATTATCATATGCCTCGCCTGAATTTGAGCTGCTGACATTAAATGATAATTGGCCAAATTTTAATACGAAAGAAAAGATTGAACTAGATATTGTTGGGAAGGTTGTACAAGTTATCAGAGGATATCAATAAATTTAAACCCAGCGCTCCACACGCATCAGAATTTAATTCCTATGATTACATAGTCTTTACGATGAAAATAATACCAATAATTCATTTCATTCTCATTCGTATAAATTTTTCTTCAGCCGGGTCATCAATTAATATGACTCAGACTGGTGACTTGATAACTATAGATGATATTTATGATTTCCTAAGTACCACTTCGCCAAAGCAAAAGCAATTAATTTTTATCCCTGGCAAACCAAAATTATGGCATTAACCATGACTTCAATCCACAAATCACCTGCCCCATCGCCATGCGTATTATTTGGCTGATACAACATAATGAAGCGGCGACTGCCGTGCTGATGATCACAATCAAGGTGCCTTCTGCTCATCTCTTACTCATTTCTTGACCATGGACTATAGTCCATGGTTTATACTGAGTTAGTATTCATTGGTATTTATTAAAGGTTATGATAATGACTTCGTTAACGATAGGACAAGCAGCCAAGCAAACAGGAATTTCTCATGACACCATTCGTCTTTATGAGAGGTATGGCCTTATAGATGAGCCATCACGTGCCGCTAATGGTTATCGTCAATACCCGCCAAGTGTCGTTGATCGCCTAGCTTTTATCCTCCGAACAAAACAGATGAGCTTTACGCTCAAAGAAATACAAGAATTATTAGTTGTACACCAAACCTCTCAAAAATCTTGTGGCAAAATCAAGCGACGCACTCAGGAAAAATTACAGCAAGTGGCCGATAAAATTAATGAATTAAAAAAACTGGAGTTTGCTTTAAAAAAGCTAGTGCAAGACTGCGATAAAAATCACCCTGATGATTTATGCCCTATTTTCACATTAATCAATAAAGAGGTGCTCAAATGATGAAAGATTCAAAATTAGCAAATGGCTCTTTAATCGGCGCAATCATTGCTGGTATTGCCGCTTCATTATGTTGCGTTGGTCCATTAGTGTTGTTGGCGTTAGGGGTTAGCGCTGCCTGGATAAGCACGCTGACTCATTTGGAGTTCTTGCGACCCTTTGGCATTGCAATCACACTGTTTTTTTTAGTGCTTGTATTTTGGAAGCTTTATATAACGCCTAGGCGTTGTTCAGTCGACCAACTTTGCGGAAAACCAACAGGTTTACGCTCATATCGAATTATTTTTTGGGTAGTGACGGTGTTGCTTTTAGCATTGCTGGCGTTTCCTTGGTACGCTTTTTTATTTTATTAATGGAGAAACATCATGGAAAAATTTGGAATCACTATATTTGCTTTGTTTGGAGCTTTGTTCCTATTTTGTTGTTCTATTAACTCTTTTGCTAGCCCTGTTTTGAAGAATAATGAGACGATAACCCTTTCTGTCCCTAGTATGACTTGCGGTAGCTGTCCCATCATAATAAAGAAAGCGTTAAATAAGCTTAATGGGGTTAAACATGTAGCAGTGGACTTTCGATCCCAAACCGCAGTAGTGACATATGATAAGCAAAAAATAGCTATCAAGGATTTGACCAAAGCAACTAAAAATGCAGGTTATCCATCAACAGTTAAAAACGATCCATCTCCTGCGAACGTAGGAGCTAAGTAAATATGAAAATAGCAATTATTGGCAGCGGCTCTGCTGCATTTGCTTGTGCCATAAACGCAGCAGAAAAAGGTCGAGAAATCACGCTCATTGAATCAGCTAATTTTGTTGGTGGTTGCTGTGTTAATGTGGGCTGCGTCCCTTCAAAGATTCTTATTCGCGCAGGACAGTTAGCTCATCAACAACGCAGCAATCCATTTGATGGTATAAAAGATCTAGAACCTAGTTTGGATTGGCAATTATTATTGAAGCAACGACAGCATCGTATTGAAGAGTTACGCCATGATAAATATGAGAATATTTTAAAGCAAAACGCTGCGTTAAATCTTATTAAGGGACAGGCAAAATTTATTGATACTCATACATTAATAGTAAGTGATACCGATGGGAATGAGCATAAAGTAACAGCAGATAAAATACTCATTGCAACAGGGTCGAAACCATCCATTCCACCCATTGAAGGCTTATCTGATACGCCTTATTGGACATCAACGGAAGCACTTTTTGCAGAAGAACTGCCTGAACACTTAGCGATTATTGGCTCTTCAATAGTGGCTGTTGAAATCGCACAAGCCTATCGCCGACTTGGTACAAAGGTGACGATCTTAGCAAGAAGCTCACTTTTATTTAGAGAAGACCCTCTGTTGGGAGAACAATTAACCACTGTTTTTGAGCAAGAAGGGGTGCGTGTGCTAAATCAGACACAAGCAAAATCTATTTCTTTTCGAAGCAAAAAATTCATATTAGAAATTAATGATGACGAAACAATTACAGCAGACCGCTTGCTAATTGCAACGGGCCGCACTCCTAATACGAAAGGTCTTAATCTTGATAGTATCGGTGTAACAACAGAAAAAAATGGCGCTGTTCAAGTTAACGATCATATGCAAACCAATATCCCTCATATTTTTGCTGCGGG
>CETR01008115.1_pt1 | contig 18578 bp, 18 predicted proteins | sample 531281 | NCBI WGS metagenome assembly CETR01 (sample SAMEA2622568, study PRJEB7988) | marine metagenome | biome: marine biome (ENVO:00000447); feature: mesopelagic zone (ENVO:00000213); material: "saline water (ENVO:00002010), including plankton (ENVO:xxxxxxxx)" | depth 696 m
CAAAGTTCAGCTTTTTCTATTCTGAAGCATTCATAAAGACTATTCGTTGCCGCATCAGAATACACCGTTCCTTCTTTTGGTGCATGATATTCTTCGAACACGCTCTTAATCAAGGTGGCCACGGCTTTATTATCGGTTCTTTTTATTTTTCTAATTTCCATTACTGCAGTTCTAATTTCATATGGTTATGCGGTATGCCTACCTCTGTAAAGGTTTCACCGTAAGTGGTAAAACCTGCTTTTTTATAAAAGTCGACCGCATAGTGTCGGGAATGGCACTGAATCTCTTTTAAGGATTTACTTTTGGCAAAAGTGATGATTTCCTTAAGCAATAACTGACCTACACCTTTTCCCTGAACATCGGGATCTACCGCCATTTGTATCAATTGCGCTAAGGATTTATGTTCTTCAGAAGGAACAAGCACCGCACAGCCAATTACGTTGTCATTTTCTAGTGCTACAAAATGCCAAGAGCGCTCGTCGTGCATCTCCCAGGAATGATCGGGAATCCCGAGGGGACGGAGCAATACTTTATTGCGAAGCTCACGCATCTCCTGATAATACGGAGAATGGATATTTATATTTTTTACACGGATCATAGCTGAATTTTAGTATAAGATGTTGTATATTACTTGACAAAAGCAAATATAATTAAAGATACTTGATATAAGCAAGTAAATTTTATGAAGGAGATTGAAATTATACATAGTATTCGAAAATTCAACCGTAATTATGTGAGAAGTATTGGCTTGTTAGAAAAAAGCTTTTTAAACACGGGGTATTCGCTTACCGAGTCTCATATTTTGTATATCGTTAAAGAACAGGGCAAGACCACCGCAACCGAAATTAATAAGGTATTGAATTTAGATGAAGGTTATTTAAGCCGAATCATCAAAAAACTGATTTCAAATTCGATATTGACCAAAGAAAAATCAAAAGACGATAAGCGCGTTTTTAAAATTAGCTTAACAGAAAAAGGCATCAAAGAACAACAAAAGCTCGACGATTTATCTTCCGATTCCGTAGCCGGTATTATTTCACATTTATCCCTTCCTGAACAGGAAGAATTGGCCCATTCTTTTAATAAGATCATGGGCTTGCTGTATGGGGAATGAGTTGGGGATAGTATTGAAGGCGGGGTTTGAAAATTATTTTAAATTTGTATATTGTATTAATTATATAAAACCCTAAAGAGAAGGTTTCTTGATAATAATGTGATAATATATTATATTTAGACCTTTAAAATTGATATTGGCACTTGTATGATCCACGATAAAAAGCGTTTAGATGATTTAAAGTCGTATAAGATTTTAGATACTTCACCCGAGGAACAGCTTGACCAGATTACAGAACTAGCTTCGTTGATTTGCGATACCCCTATTTCGCTAATTACTTTATTAGATGATAAACGACAATGGTTTAAATCTAATAAAGGGCTTAGTAAGCCACAAACAAATGTCACACATTCTTTTTGTCAATATGCTTTAGGTAATCCCCAAGAGGTATTAGTGGTTAATGATTCTTGGCAAGACAGTCGTTTTAAAAATAGTGAATTAGTAGTTAATGATCCTAAAATCCGTTTTTATGCTGGTGCACCTTTAGCAACCAGTAACGGAAATGTTCTGGGAACCCTTTGTATAATCGATACTAAACCAAGGGAAATTACTGAAAATCAAAAAAAAGCCCTTGAGATTTTGGCTAAAAAAGCTATGGGACATATTGAATTGAGAAAGATTTTTCTCGATCAGAATAAAACCATTGCTATGGGCGTTCATCGGCTAAATAAACTTACTCAAAATATACCTGGTGGTATTTTTCAGCTACGTGTAAAGCCAGATAACTCATTTAAATTTGAATTTTTAAGCGAAGGGATAAAGGATCTACATCCAGATATAAATATTGATGAGTGGCTGAAAAATCCCTCTTTAGGATTTTCGCTTATACATCCAGATGATCTTAAAAACCTTAGGGAGACTCTTGCTGATTCAGTTAAAAATAATACTAATCTTTATTATGAATATAGAGTGAATTATGGTGATGAAATACATTGGCATTCTGTAAAAGCGCATCCTGAATACACTAAAAATGGGGACACTATTTTATATGGGGTTTTTAACGATATAAGTAATCACTATGAGTACCAATCTGCCATGGAGCAAATTTCTTTTGATATTTCCCATAAATTAAGAAAGCCAGTCACGAATTTATTAGGCTTAACTCATTTGGCGGAAAATAATCTAAATGCAACTAAAAAAGAATTGAAAGAATATATAGGTTATATTCAAATGGCTTCTGATGAATTAGATAAGTTTACAAAACAACTCAATGAAACTTATGAGTGGAAAAAACAAAAAATTGCCAATAGCTCTTGGGAAAAAAGTAATTAACTCAATTATTTGTATTTAAATAGCGATTATAAATTTTTTACTTTGGTTAACTGGCATATTTTTTTCAATTTTTTCAAATCGATAGGTTTAGTGATATAGTCTTTAACCAAAGGATGATTATGTGCTTTTTTAATGTCTGTATGATCTACCGATGAAGAAACGATTAAAATTTGAAGCTTTTTTGCATTTTTCACTTTAATAATGCTATCTAGAAATTGCCAACCGTTCATAACGGGCATATTAATATCTAGCAAAATGACTTCCGGTAGGTCTAGGTTTTCTTCCAAGGCTACACTAAAGTGCTCGTAAGCTTCTTGGCCATTCTTAAATATTAAAAAATCATTGCAATATTTTTTAAGTTGGAATAATTTTTTTGTTCCAAATCTAAATAACTTATCATCATCAATGATACACAAAAGGTTAAACTCTTGTTCCATTTTTTAAAAATACTTTAAAGTTAGACCCTTTATTTATTTCACTTTCTACTTGTATAGAACCTCCTAAGGCTTCTATTTGGTTTTTGGTAATAAATAGTCCTATGCCACGGGAATCTTTATGCTGGTGAAAGGTTTTGTACATCCCAAAAAGCTTTTCTCCAATTTTATTCAAATCCATTCCTAGCCCGTTATCTATTACCTCAAGGCTAATGAGGTTGTCTATTTCTTTTGCAATTATTTTTATTTTTAATTCTGTTTCTGGTTTCCTGTATTTAATGGCGTTGGTAAGTAAATTCAATAAGATGCTTTCTAAATAGGCAGGAATCGCTTGTACTTTTAATTGATGATCTACTTCAGTTTGTATATGAGCATTTTCAGATTTTATTAGAGCAGAAATATTTTCCAACGTCTTTTCAATGTAGTAAAGCAAATTTAGACTTTCTATATTTTTCTTATCTGTATTTTGCATGGCAGCCACTTCGTTAAGATGGTTGATGGTCTCACTTAAATTATCTACCGATTGCTCGAAAAGAGGAATAAGTTCATTCTCCTCCAATTCAGGATAATCAGAATGCATAAGCTCTAACAGCATCGATAAATTACCGGAATGTGATTTTAAGTTATGTGAGACAATATGCGCAAAATTTACTAAGCGATGGTTTTGATCTGTAGTGATATCTAAATAGGAAGTAAGTTTTTGTTTACTTTCATACTGAGCAGATAGATCAATTACTTGTGCTAAAAAATTTAATATGCGACCATTAATATCTCTTATCACAGTTAAAACTAAATGGATATGTAATGTATTTCCATTTTTATGTTTTAAGTTTTTTTCTGTGGTATAGGTTTTAATTTTTCCTTCTTTTAATTTATTAAAACCTTGAAGAAAACTTTGTAAGTCTTTTTTGTTAATATATTCATTAAAATAGGTTCCTTCTATAGCTTCACAGGAATACCCTAAAATCTGGCAAAACCCGTCATTGGTATTTTTGATGAGGCCTCTTTTGTCTAAAAATGCAATTCCTATACTCGTATTTTTTAATACATCGTTAGTGATTTGTAACTGTTTGTGAAGGTGTTCTTGTTTTCTTTCTTCTTTATCTATGTTTTGAAACAAGCCATAGATACTCACACATTTGCCATCTTCAAACTCTGGGATTCCAATAGCCCTTACCCAAATATTTTTACTTTTAGCCGTGGTTATTTTTACTTTTATATCGTATTCTATATTATGATGGATCGCTTTATTAAAGCTATCTTTAATAAGTTTTAAAGAATAGGGATCTTTATAGAAGCTCCAAATATTTTCAAAATCACATTGATAATCTTCATCAACTTCGTGAATTAATTTCGTGACTTTACTCCAATAAATTTCTTCTTTTTCAAAATCTATCTCCCAACTACCCATTTTGGCATAGATAGCGGTTTTTTCAAGTAACGATTTAAAATTTTGTCGGTGCATAAGTTTTTTATTAAAAACGAAGTTTAGCGCTCTTAGGTTTTTGAAAGTGCAAAAAACTACAATAAGATTTTACATGTCATGAAATTTTCAATATTTTATGATTTTTTATTAAATCGAAATTCGATTTACTTCAACGAAAATAGGTTGATTAGATAATTTGAAGTCTGCTTTTCGATTAATGGAAGTTTCTTTATCGTTGAATTAATAAAAACTATAGATAAGCTGTATTTTTGTCTATTATCGATAAATATGTTTAAAAATTAAATAAGCTTAATTTAAGGGGTCATTAAAAAAGAAATGAAAATCTTTTTGCGTATTAAATATCCCTTTTGGGGAATAAATTCTTAATCACTGTTAGGTAGAAAATTAGAATAGATGCAGTAAGAGTTCCGCAGACAAAGATGAATTCGTTTTCTGTTATTCTAAAGTAATGGATGCTAATAAAGGCGTGTAGTAAAATGAAGATAGCAATAAAAATTGCCCATATTGCTGAAAACCAAAAAGCTTTTTTTGCGTTTTCCTTTCTTAAAGCTCGTTCAGATTCTTGGTTTTCTTTTTCTATAAGAAGTTTGTGAAACTTAACCCAAGTATCAATATCGTCCATACTTCCGGTGAAGAGTTCTTTTGATTCTTCATTCTCGGTTGTGTTTAAGGAGGGATTTTCAACAGAATTTTTAAAATAGTCTTCGTAATCTTTACCCATTTACGAAGCTATTTTATTCTTATAATATTCTTTAATGATGGATTCATCAATATTGATGTTGTTGAAGTTAGGCTTAAATACTTTGTCCCAAGGAGTGTTTTTTTCGTGGGTTAATTCAGATAAACTTATTCCTGAAACGTTTTTGTATTTATTCCATAATGCTTGTAGGAATTTTTTATCCTCTTCAGAAAGCTTATTTTTAGCATGTAGGTCTAAAACTACCGGATTTACATTATGATAGCCAAATGGTTTGATAACGTAATATAGTTCTGGGATTACAGGACCATATTTCCAAGCTTGAATTTGATTGGAAAATAAAGATTTATTGAAGAAAGCTAAGTAATACCCCTGCGCAATATAAGTTAGCTTGAGAAGTTTCATAGGATCTACTCCTTTGTTCTCTTTTTGTGCTAACTCGACAAAATATTTTGCTATGTCAAAACAGTTGTACATACGTTACTAACTCCTTTTTATTTTTTGAATGTTATTGATATACAAATATACAAAAATTTTTAATTGGTATTTGTAGGGTACTGTTAATAAGGTTACAAGAAGCTATTATGCATTGCACGTGTAATTGTAGTAATTCAAACCATTAAAAATATATGATTAACGACTCGGTTTCTTTGTGAACAGTAGGTATGAAATTATCCCAATTAAAACACATGTCATAGCGAATATTCCAATTTTTAGGGGTAGGAGCGGATTTTCATAGAACTTATCATTGAATACACTGAAAATTATATGAAATAATCTCGTTGGTATAAATGCTAGACTTACCATAATGGCCAAGTATTTTGGATTAGTGTATTTCGTTAAGATAGAATAAATAACGGGTGCAATGTGAATTTCTGAAACCCCTAGAAAAAATAAGGATACTAAATAAGTAATCACATGTTGTTCAGTAGGGATTTCCGGGATTAGAAATAGAATTCCTAAAGCTATTATTCCAAAGATAAAACCGAGCATTAATTTAAAAAATGGATGGCTATAGACATAGGTCCATACCACAATAGCAATGAGGCTAATGGGAAAAATAAAAACAGAGTTCATAGATTCCCATAGATATTCGGAAAGATAAAATGATGATATCTCTTTAAATTGAAATTGTAAATTAAAAATCCGAATGCCAGAGCTTTCGTAAACGCCCCAAAATAGACCAATTGCGAAAAATGCAATGAGGATGTTTAGAATCCTTTTGACTATTGAAGAGTTGCTTTTTACAAGTTGATGAATTGTTTTCTCTTTTGAAATAAGAATAGGGGTTAGAGATAGCAACATCATTATTCCAGCAATAATAAACCCGCTACGATAACTTACTTTTTCGTTTAAGTATCCCATGAATAATACTCCCAAAAACGAACCTAAATTGACAGCTAGGTAAAATATGGTATAGCCAGAATCTAAGAGTTTGGAGTTGTTTAAATAGAGCTTCCCGAAATTCGAGATGATATTTGGGGTGAAAAACCCGCTTCCCAAAACCACTAAAAATAAACCCACATAAAGCCCGAACAGGGAGGGGAGAGATAAGCAAAATGCCCCTATAGCTTGTAAAATACCTCCCAGAAGAATTGCTTTTCTATTTCCTATCAGTAAATCTCCCATGAAAGCCCCGATGATTTGTGAAAAAATCAATGAACCGGTAAACCAACCGTAAATACTAAAAGCTTCATCATCTTCCATGTGTAGTGTTTCTCCCACCATATAGAGTATAACCAGCGACCGAAGTCCATAATAAGAGGCTCTTTCGAGTAGTCTTGATAAACTATAATGGGTAATTTGAGTAGGGTGCTTTGGATTTTGAATTTTTTCCATGAGGTTGGTAAGTTGGTAGAATTGGTTTTGAAGTAGCCTTGTGGTTAGAAAATTAACTTTATAACTATAAACTTAAAATCGGCGATAATTTTTAGAAGTATTCCTAATAGGTATTGATCTAGTTAATACTTTATATGATGGTTATATTTTCTTTTTACAGCTGAAAATAAAAATTAATGAGGTGAATAGTATTAGTTTGACTGATAAAGTTTTCATAGATGGTAGTTTATCTATTTGATGAATATTTTCTTAAATGTTACAATTTTTAAGTTTAAAATTAGCTATTGTTCTACAATAGGAATATTTAAATTATTTGGCACTTAACCTTACAAGTTTATACTCAAAACTAAAATTCGCAAGGATTTATAAAAGTAAGCGGTAGGTTACTCTTAAACTTCAAGACATATTTATATAAGAGTGTTAAAAAAACAAAATGGGAGTTCTGAAAATACCGATTATCTGCTTTATTTACACTTCAACTATTACGGATTTTGATGGTGTTAGATCATCTTTAATAAAAGTTTAAATTTAATTTTTTCAGGTGGTATTTCTGGGTAGTATTCTTACTTTAGTTTCCTGAGAATTTAGAAAACTCATTATTATTGATATTATGAAAAAAATAATTACCCTATCCAGCTTATTCTTTTTATTGTTTGTTTCGGCACCAGTATCTGCTCAAGATTTACCTCCGATATTTGATACTTATGTAGATGATGAAACTCCTCCTCCAGCTCCAATTACAGGTCTTTTGCCTCTAGGGATAGCAGTAGGAGCTTATCTAGGCTTTAAAAAATTAAAATAGAATACAATTACAAATTGTTTACTTTTACCTTGAAGTAATATTACCATGGTAAACAATTTAGAACAAGGTTATTTTGGTATTGGTATACAGAATGGTAAAACCCCTGAAAATTTAGGGGTTTTATGGCGTTCTGCTCAAAATTTAGGGGCTAGTTTTATCTTTACCATAGGCAATAGGTACCATAAACAGGCATGCGATACCCATAAAGCGGTTGGAGCCATGCCTTATTTTCATTATAATAATCTAGAAGAATTCTACTGTAATTTACCTAAAAGTGCCTTATTAATTGGTGTGGAATTAACCGAAGAAGCTGAAAGTCTCGAGGAGTTCAATCATCCCCGTCGAGCTGTTTATTTATTGGGAGCTGAAGATCATGGCTTAACCAATCAGGCTATTGAAAAATGCCATAAACTAGTAAAATTCAAGTCACCAAAAAGTCTAAATGTTTCGGTAGCCGGGAGTATTGTCATGTATGATAGAAATTTAAAAGGAACAGTGATTCTTTAACTTATAAAATAAATAGCCGGGAATTCCCGGCTATTTATTTTATAAGTTTTGATGAGGTTCACATTTTAGGGTTTGAGAACTATCCTAAACCTCGCTTCATTATTCATCATTTTTTCAAAAGCTTCATTTACTTGATCTAGTGGATACTCCTCAATCATAGGTTTGGTGTTGGTCATTGCACTAAAATTTAACGTATCTTCAGAATCAATGGGTGTTCCACTGGGCCAGCCAGCAATTGTTTTTCTCCCCATGATTAATTGCATGGTAGAAACCTCCATGGCTTCTCCGGTAGCTGCAACGGTAAGTAATTTTCCGTCAATTCCTAACCCATCCACTACGCTAGAGATAGCCTTCCCACTAGGAGCTGTTGCCAAAATTAATTTTGCTCCGCCCAATTCTTGAAGTTTTTCAGCGGCATTGTCTTTTTTGGCATTAATGAAATCGTGAGCTCCTAATTTGTGGGCTAAATCTTTTTTATCGTCACTAGTGGAAATGGCGATGGTTCGCATACCCATTTTGTTGGCATATTGAATGGCTAAATGGCCTAAACCGCCAATACCTTGAACCGCTACTAAATCTCCCGCTCTTAATCCGGCATTTCTCATCGCATTAAAAACGGTTATCCCTGCACAGAGTAAAGGTGCAGCTTCTGCAGATTTTAATTTTTCAGGGATGGATACCACTGCTTCTTGAGGAGCGGTCATGTATTCTGCATAACCTCCATTGTAAGATATTCCGCTAATCTTTGCATGATCACAACTCACAAAATCACCTCTTCGACATGGCTCACATTCAAAACAATGACCTCCATGCCATCCAATACCAACTCGTTGATTTTTATTCCATTGTTTAACCTCACTTCCCAATTCTTCGATGGTACCTACAACTTCGTGTCCGGGAGTTCTAGGATATTCTAGTCCCGGAAAAGCTCCTGTTTTTACAAAATTATCACTGTGGCAAATTCCGCAGGCTTCAACTTTAATAAGAATTTCGTTAGGTAGTGGAGAAGGCTTGTCAATTTCTACTAATTCAAAGTCACCATTTTTAGCTTTAATCTGTGCTGCTTTCATTCTTTTTATTTTCAAGGTAATTGATTTATTTTAATCTAAATTCTAAGTTTTTGTTAATCATTTAGTTGGAATCTTAATTTTTGGTAGATTATTTGTTTTTTTGTTACAAAACGCATTTGAAAATGAAGAAGATTTTAATTTTATTGATGATGGCCACTATGGCTATTAGTTGTACAGAAGATGAAGGGAATGTAACTGAAGTAGAAAAGAATACTGAAGAACCTCCTAAAGAAATCGAGAGCAGTTTGGCATTAAGGGCCACCCTTGAAAACATGAAGGAAGTACAAGGAATAACCGGCAGATCTGTTCAAAACGAATTATGTTTTCAATTTGATTATCCTATCGTTTTATCCTATAATGACGATTCAACAGTAGAGGTGACTACCTACAATCAATTACTTAGTCTTTTGTTGGAAGAAACTGTAGAATTACACATGGTAGGAATTCAATATCCATTTGCTGTTATTCAGAATGATAGCAATCAAACTATTAATGAGGAATCAGAGTTTCAGGCTTTAATTAGCGATTGTGGATACGATTATATTGATGTTAACGATGTTGTAGCTCTTACCGACGATTGCTTTACAGTAGATTTTCCAATTACTGTATATGTTAACGGAGAAGCTGAAACCTTTACAAGTCAAGCACAGGCTCAAGAATTTTTCGTTAACTATTCTGGCACTATCGAATCTATTAATTTTGATTATCCTTTTACTGTGATAATGACAAGTGATGATAGCCAAATGACTATTAGCGATGATTATGAATTGATAGATCTAGTGGAGAATATTTGTAATATCGAATAAAATTTATTATATTACAGTAATCCCTTTTCGGGCTTCGGCTTGGAAGGGGATTTTTATTAAATAAAAATAACGGATTATGAGTAGAGGATTTGTAAAAGAAGAAGACCAAGAAGAAGCTCCGATCATACCTCCACGAGCAGCTCTGCCAGCAGGCGTTACCAACTATGTGACTCCAAATGGTTATGAGGCTTTACAACAAGAATTAAAAGATTTAGAAGGAGAAAGATCTTCTTTAGATACTAAAAATGAAACAGAAAAGCGAAGGGCTGCAGGAATCATTGATGGTAAAATAAATTTACTAAAAGAGCGTATAAGTACGGCAAGGATAATTTACTTGAATGAACAACCTAAGGATGAAATACGTTTTGGCGCTAAAGTGGAATTAATGATAAATGGTAAACCACAAAAATTTCAGATTGTAGGAGTAGATGAAGCCGATATTAAAAAACAAAAAATTGCTTTTGTAGCTCCGTTAGCAAAAAAAATAACCGGAAAAAAAGAAGGAGAAGAGTTTGATTTCCGGTTAGGTGAAGAGAATAGAAAAATTAAAATAAAAGCTATTGATTATTGAATTTTATCTTTGATTTTCTCAATAGCATTCAGGATAGATTTATTGGGCTCTATAATATTGTTTTGCCCCCAAAAGTTTTCATCGCTAAAACCGGAAACGTCATCAATCATTACGATAGAAGGCTTAATCTCTTCCGCATTGACAGTCCAGTTTTTAGAATAGGGGGCTCTGTTAGTGACGATCATTTCACTAGTGAGCGTATAACGAGAGTTAAATAGCTTGTTTTTCCAATTTACAACAAATTTCATATAAGCATTTCCATAGCTATAATACCATTTACCATCGCTTTCATTGTAATCTATCTGGTAAGCCGTTTCAATAGGGAAAACTTTAGAACCTCCGGGTTTCTTTTTTACAAACATGTTCATAGCGCTTTTTCTGTCATCTACATTTAAACTATAATCGGCCTTTACTAGCGTTAATGTTTTGGCGTCTATATAAAGCTTTCCATAATACCAAGGCTGTGCATGGTTGAGCTCTTTAAACTTTACTACGTATAAATATTTATTGCCTAATTGGGTAGGAGATTCAAAATCAAATTGATAACCTTCAATACTGTTCTTAAAAAATAAAAACTCCGGGTATTTCATGATATCCGTAAAAAGGGGAGTGTAGGGGCCTCCTCGAAGTTTAAAAGCAAGGGTATCTAAGCTATTATATTCAGAACTTTTTCTAGCTTTATACAATGATAATTTATCCTTTTTACCAGAGTGGTAAGGTTGCTTATTAATTTTAACCACTGCTTCAGCTAAAGATACATGATGGTTTCGCTGTTGAATATTTTCTCTGTAAAATGCAGTTAATACCAAAGGCTCATTTATGTAATTAGTGCCTTTGTTAGCTAGGGTTTGCCTAACTAATTCTTTTGCATTAGTGGCTGAGAATAATTGTACTTCACTTAATTCTTCTGCAGCAGGTTCAAGGGAAATAATAGTATAAGGTAGCTCAAAATAATTTAAATGAATATTTTTAGATTGGTAACCAAGTACAGAAATAGTCACTACTGAATTAGAATTGGAAGAAGGTACTTTTAGTGAAAACTCACCTTCGCTATTGGTGATGGTTGAAATGGTTGAATTTTTAATGTGTAGGTGCGTAGAAGCAATTTCATCAGAAGATTTTGCATCCACTACTTTTCCTTTATATTCGGTGAAACTTGAAGTAAGTTGTTGAGCAATCAAGGGTTGAACACTAAATATTAGTAATATTGTAATAAGAGCAATATAAATTCTGTTAGAAGTAAATTTGATAAATTTCATAGCTGTTATTTTAAGTTAAACAACTGTGGATTAGTTTTCTAAATGTACTTAAAATAGATGAGTTTAAATAGTTAAATTTTAGTGATTTCGTAATAAAATAAGGCTTATTTTATCTTATTGTTATTGAAATGGTTTTTAAAGTAAAAAAATGGGAGGGAAAATACATTTTTATTCTAAAAAAGAAGAAGTACTAAATGTAGTTACCCATGCGTTTGGGATTGCCTTAAGCGTTTTGGGATTAATTTTGCTAATTCAAAAATCGATACATCATTCCAATCCGACTTATTTTGCGAGTGCTGTGGTCTTTGGGCTGAGCTTGCTCTTGCTTTATACTGCTTCTACCGTTTATCATAGTGCCTCTAAAAAAAGGTGGAGGTATAGGCTCAATATTTTAGATCATTCGGCTATTTACATTCTTATTGCTGGTACTTATACTCCTTTTTCCTTAATAACACTTTCCGGCACTACCGGTTGGATTATTTTTTCGGTGGTTTGGGGTATAGCCCTTATTGGTGTCTCTTTAAAACTGTTTTTTACTGGAAAATTTAAAGTGATTTCTACTATTATGTATGTTTTAATGGGGTGGATTATCATTTTTGCCATTAAGCCCCTCTTAGAAAATTTACCTTCAGGAGGTTTATTTTGGTTATTTGCCGGAGGAGCTTTCTACACCTTGGGAGCAGTTTTATTTTTAATAGAAAAATTGAAATTTAATCACGCTATTTTTCATGTATTTGTTTTAGCCGGATCATTTGCACATTTTATGGCTATTTACGACTATGTTCTGTAAAATTGAAATTTAATATTGATACTACTTTTCTTAAATTAGCAGAATTAAACCTTAAATAAACTTTATGTACGCAAAAAAGAGTTCGCTTTTAGGATACCTAGCGTTTTTAGCCCTAATATTCACGGCACATTCTCAAGAAGTTAAACAAAACAATCAGTCGCTTTTTGATGGTTTTATGAACCGTGGAGGAAATGTTTACAGAACAGCCTCCGGTAAACCCGGTCCGGAATATTGGCAAAATAGGGCCAATTATGAAATTGAAGTTGAACTAAATGATGAAGATCATACCATCACTGGAAATTTAACCATTGAATATATTAATAACAGTCCAGAAAAACTAGATTTTATTTGGCTGTATGTAGAACAAAATAGATTTACCGAAAACTCTAGAGGAACATTAACTACACCTCCGGGAGGTAATCGATATAACGGAGATACCCGCGGTGGTTACGATATTAGTAATGTTCAGGTAGATGGCGATAACGCCGAATACCTTATTGACGATACCCGAATGCAGATTTTTTTAAAGGAACCTTTAAAGGATCAAGGTGATGAAGTAGAACTTTCGATGAGTTTTTCCTTTACAATTCCGGAAGAAGGGATGGATCGTATGGGAAGGTTGAAAGTGGAAGAAGGTTGGATTTATGCCTTGGCCCAATGGTATCCAAGAGTAGCTGTTTTTGACGATGTTACCGGATGGAATGTAGAACCTTATTTAGGAGCAGGAGAATTTTACCTAGAATATGGAAATTACGATTATAAAGTTACGGTACCTTATGATATGATAGTAGTAGGGTCCGGTCAACTTCAAAATCCAAAAGAAGTGTTGACCAAAACCCAATTGAATCGTTGGGAGAAGGCTTCAGAAAGTGAAAAAACGGTTTATATTATTCAACCTGAAGAAGTAGGTACAAAGAAAGCATATAAAAAATCGTCGGGTAAAAATACTTGGCATTTCAAAATGGAGAATACACGTGATGTAGCTTTTGGAGCATCAAAAGCTTTTATTTGGGATGCAGCCAAAATGAATTTACCTAACGGCAAAAAAGGGATGGCACAATCTGCTTATCCAAAAGAGAGCGATGGCCAAGAGGCTTGGACGAGATCTACAGAATACACCAAAGCTGCCATAGAATTTTATTCAAAAAAATATTATCCTTATCCCTATAAAAATGCGGTAAACGTTGCCGCAGCAGTTGGAGGAATGGAATATCCCGGCTTAAGTTTTTGTAGTTGGAAATCTAAAGGAGCTTCACTTTGGGGAGTAACCGATCACGAATTTGGTCATAATTGGTTCCCGATGATTGTGGGTTCTAATGAAAGAAAATATGCTTGGATGGATGAGGGTTTTAATACCTTTATCAATCATTATAGCTCCAATGCTTTTAATAATGGCGAATATCCATCGCATCTAGAAAAAACCCGACAAATAAAACCTTATTTAATAAAGGATTCTCGAGAAGGAATAGATAATTATCCTGATGTTACTAACCTTAGAAATTTAGGCTATACTGCTTATTACAAACCCGCTGTTGGGTTAATTTTATTAAGGGAATATATTTTGGGAGAAGAAAGATTTGACAGAGCATTTAAATCTTACATAAAAACCTGGGCTTTTAAGCATCCACAACCCGCAGACTTTTTTAATCATATAGAAAATGTAGCCGGAGAAGACCTTAATTGGTTTTGGAAAGGTTGGTTTTATGGAAATGAAAATATAGACCTTGCAGTAGAAGATGTTTCTAAAAAAGAAAACGGCTACATGATTACGTTAGCCAATAAGGGAGGAATCCCCATGCCTATGAAACTCAATTTTACTTTTGAAGATGGTAGTACTGAAAAACTTAACCTTCCTGTAGAGATATGGCAACGTGGTGATTCTTGGGAATATTTATTGGAAACTCCTAAAAAGTTAGAAAAAGTAGAATTCGATAAAATGAAACAAGTGCCGGATATTAATTCTTCAAATGATGTTTGGTCCATTTCAAATTAAAAAATAATTTATAGAATAACCTTTTAAGCTTATCTATTGAGAAGCTTTTTCTTTGTTAAGATATTTGGTGAATATTTCAGGAGCTAAACAATCTCCATCTCATCGATTGATCATAGAATAATATTTCAATAAAAACTATTTAGGCCATTCTTTTTCTAAAGAGTGGCTTTTTTAATTTATAAGCTATCTTTGCAGCAATAAAATAAGATTATGGCACATAAAGCAGGATTTGTAAATATTATTGGTAATCCCAATGTTGGGAAATCAACCCTTATGAATGCATTTGTAGGAGAACGCTTATCAATTATTACTTCCAAAGCACAAACTACCCGTCACCGAATTTTAGGAATTGTAAACGGAGAAGATTTTCAGGTGGTATTAAGTGATACTCCCGGAATCATTAAACCCGCTTACGAGTTGCAATCTTCCATGATGGAATTTGTGAAATCTGCTTTTGAAGATGCCGATGTTTTGATCTATTTAGTGGAAATAGGAGAACAAGAGTTAAAAGACGAAAATTTTTTCAAAAAAATTACGGCTTCGAAAATTCCAGTTTTATTATTGTTGAATAAAATTGATAAAAGCAATCAAGGCTTGGTAGAAGAACAAGTAGCCTTATGGAAAGCAAAAGTTCCCAATGCTGAGGTTTTTGCAATCTCTGCCTTAGAAAATTTTGGAGTGCCCGAAGTATTTAATCGCATTTTAGAATTATTACCAGATTCACCACCTTTCTACGATAAAGAAGCACTTACCGATAAGCCTGAACGTTTTTTTGTAAATGAAATTATCCGTGAAAAAATTCTACTCAATTACAAAAAAGAAATTCCATATAGTGTAGAAGTAGAAACAGAAGAATTTTTTGAAGAAGAAGAAATTATCAGAATGCGAAGCGTGATTATGGTAGAGCGCGACTCCCAAAAAGGGATTATTATTGGCCATAAAGGAAGAGCCATCAAACACGTAGGTATCGATGCCCGTAAAGACTTAGAGAAATTCTTTGGCAAGCAAGTGCATTTAGAACTTTATGTAAAAGTTAATAAAAACTGGAGAAGCAGCGATACTCAATTAAAGCGCTTCGGATATCACAAAAAATAAAATCACAATATAAATTTTACAAAAACAAATTTCAGAAACCTTAAAATCTATATTTTAAGCTGTATTTTTGTGCCGTAAATACCTTTAGATATGAGCAATATAGTAGCTATTGTAGGAAGGCCTAATGTAGGGAAATCCACTTTTTTTAATCGTTTAATTCAACGTCGGGAAGCCATTGTAGATTCTGCGAGTGGAGTTACGCGCGACCGTCATTATGGAAAATCAGATTGGAATGGTAAAGAATTTTCGCTCATAGATACCGGAGGTTACGTTTTGGGAAGTGACGATGCTTTTGAAGCAGAAATCGATAAACAAGTAGAATTGGCCATTGAAGAAGCTGATGCTATTATCTTTATGGTAGATGTAGATTCTGGAGTTACCCCGATGGACGAGGATGTGGCTAAATTGCTAAGAAGGGTTGATAAACCTGTTTTTCTAGCGGTCAACAAAGTAGATAATAGCGCTAGAGCAGCAGATGCCGTAGAATTCTATTCTTTAGGATTAGGTGAATATTATACTATTGCGGGAATCAACGGAAGTGGTACAGGTGATTTATTAGATGCATTGGTAGAAGCTTTACCTGATGAAACAGAAGAAGTTGAAGAAAACTTACCAAGGTTTGCGGTGGTAGGGCGTCCAAATGCAGGTAAATCATCTTTTATCAACGCTTTAATAGGAGAAGAAAGATATATTGTTACCGATATTGCCGGAACCACCCGGGATTCAATAGATACTAAGTACAATCGGTTTGGTTTCGAATTTAACTTGGTCGATACCGCAGGAATTAGAAGAAAAACTAAAGTAAAAGAAGACTTAGAGTTCTATTCCGTGATGCGAAGCGTTCGTGCGATTGAGCATTCCGATGTGTGTATCCTCATTTTAGATGCTACCCGTGGCTTCGATGGTCAGGTACAAAATATCTTCTGGTTGGCTCAACGTAACCGAAAAGGAATTGTTATTTTAGTGAATAAGTGGGATTTGGTATCGAAAGAAACCAACACCATGAAAAAAATGGAGGCTGATATAAAAAAGGAAATCGAACCTTTTACAGACGTCCCCATTGTGTTTATTTCTGTATTAAACAAACAGCGAATATTCAAAGCGATAGAAACAGCAGTTCAGGTATTTGAAAATAGGAGCAAGCGTATAAAAACAAGGGAGTTAAACGATACTCTTTTGCCTATTATTGAAAATACTCCGCCGCCGGCCTATAAAGGGAAATATGTAAAAATTAAATTTATTACTCAGTTACCCACGCCGCAGCCGCAATTCGCTTTTTTCTGTAATCTTCCCCAGTATGTAAGAGATCCCTATAAAAGATTTTTAGAAAATAAACTCCGCGATAAATTTGGGTTTACAGGAGTTCCTATTTCTATCTATATGCGAAAAAAATAAGAGTTTTGCCTATTTGTTGTTTATGGTGATGATTTTATAATTAACAAAATTTAACACTTAAGAAGTAATTTAATAATAACTTTTGCTTTTAATCGTGGTTTTTGCATTTTTATCGGTATATTTGTCCGAATGAAAATGTAGATAGATTATTGTTTTTTGAATTATTAATTTAAAAAACTTTACACAAAGCCCCACGTGTATGAGGAAAACTTTACTTCTCTCCCTTACTTTTTTATGCTTTTTTTACGCGAAATCTCAGGTTGGCGTGGGTACCGATTTGCCAAATTCTTCCGCACAGTTAGACATACAAGCGAAAGATAAAGGTATTTTAATTCCTAGAGTTAACTTAGAAAGCATTACCGATCAACAAACAATTTCTTCAGGAAACGTACAAAGTTTATTGGTTTTTAATACAAATAATAATGCTGAAGTTGTTCCCGGATATTATTATTGGTATGATGGAGAATGGAGAAGATTTTTAATTTCAGGAGAATACTTGCCTGAAACAATAACTTCTGTTTCCAATAACTCAGATGGAACATTTACCTATATCAATGAAGAAGGAATCGAAGTAACCTTCGATGCGAACACGACCAGTTTTATCAATAACAACGATGGTACTTATACTTTTACGAATGATAATGGAGAAAGCTTAACGGTTGATATCATTAATGAAGTAGCGACCGATATCCAAAACCAAGGTGATGTTTACAATGAGATCATCAATTTGTTGGAGGCCAACAGTGATGTACTGGTAGATAATGGCGATGGCACTTTTACCCATACTGCGGTAGATGGAACACAGCTGACCTTTGATGCGAACACGGTCAGCTACACGAACAATAATGATGGTACTTATACTTTTACGAACGACAACGGGGAAAGCTTAACAATCGATATCATCAATGAAGTAGCGACCGACATCCAAAATCAGGGTGATGTTTACAATGAGATCATCAACTTGTTGGAAAGCAACAGTGATATACTGGTAGACAATGGCGATGGTACTTTTACCCATACCACGGTTGACGGGACCGAGCTAACCTTCGACGCAAACACGACCAGTTTTATCAATAACAACGATGGCAGTTATACTTTTACGAACGACAACGGAGAAAGCTTAACAGTCGATATCATCAATGAGGTAGCGACCGATATCCAAAACCAGGGCGATGTGTATACGGAGATCATCAATTTGTTGGAAAGCAACAGCGATGTACTGGTTGATAATGGCGATGGCACCTTTACCCATACTGCGGTTGACGGGACCGAACTGACCTTCGATGCCAACACGGTCAGCTACACGAACAATAACGATGGCAGTTATACTTTCACGAACGATAACGGAGAAAGCTTAACAGTCGATATCGTCAATGAAGTAGCGACCGATATCCAGAACCAAGGTGATGTTTACAATGAGATCATCAATTTATTGGAAAGCAACAGCGATGTACTGGTGGACAACGGCGATGGAACTTTTACCCATA
>CETR01003356.1_pt1 | contig 18387 bp, 12 predicted proteins | sample 531281 | NCBI WGS metagenome assembly CETR01 (sample SAMEA2622568, study PRJEB7988) | marine metagenome | biome: marine biome (ENVO:00000447); feature: mesopelagic zone (ENVO:00000213); material: "saline water (ENVO:00002010), including plankton (ENVO:xxxxxxxx)" | depth 696 m
CGAACCAAATCACGTTTTATATCAAAAAGCCTGTTAATCAATAATTTAACAGGCTTTTCATTTTTTATGATAGCATCTGATATCATCTAAAATCAAGGCAAATGTGTGCAATTCGGTGCGCAATAAGGTGTGCAAATTATCGTAGATTTATATAGCATTTAGGCCATCTGGATGTAGTCTTTAACTAAAAATCGTTTAACTAAAAGACTTACAAAATGCCTGTAAACAGCACCTTAGGCGTAAACTTCTTTACGCGCCCCAAAAGAAACAACCCCAAGAAACTGGATATCTATTTAAGAATTACAGTCAATAAAAAGCGCTCTGAAATGAGTATAAAGCGAGATATTGATGTAAAAGACTGGGATATACTCCGGGTAAAAGCTAAGGAAACTTCAGATCAACTTATCACGCTTAACTCCTATATGGATGATGTAAAAGCTGAAGTTTTAAACGCTCATAAAGAGCTGCACGCAGAACGAAAAGTAATTACGGCGAAAGCGATCAAATTACGCTATATGGGCGAAGATGAGGAGCGTATGACGCTCCTAGAGCTTGTGAAGTACCATAATGATAATATGGGATTGTCGCTAAAGCCCGGTACGATGAAAAATTACTATTCTACTGAAAAGTATATCAAGGCGTATCTCTTAGACCATTATAAATCAGATGACTTCTTCTTGGTTGATTTAAACTACCGGTTTATAACAGAGTTTGAACACTATATACGTACTTATAAGCCTAAAAAGGAAAGAAAGACATGCTCCATAAACGGTACGCGGAAGCATTTAGAACGGCTTCGAAAAATGGTGAATCTAGCTGTCAGGATGGAATGGTTGCCTAAAGATCCTTTTGTCAATTACAAATTGAAATTGGAACGAAAGGAACGCTGCTATTTAACCCAACGTGAATTAAATCGTATTGAGGAAACTCATTTTACGAGTAAAGGTTACGAGCGTGTAAGAGATTGCTTTCTGTTTGCCTGTTATACGGGGCTTTCCTATGTAGATTTAAAAGCATTACGCAAAGACCAGTTGATTCCCGCTTCTAATGGACGCTTGTGGATTTATACTAAACGCGAGAAAACTAACGAATCTGTAAGGGTTCCCCTCCTACCCCAGGCTCTGGCACTTATGAAGAAATATACGAAGGATGAGGAGTTGGAGGTCTCCGGCAAATTAATGCCTTTATACAGCAATCAGAAGGTAAACAAATACCTTAAGAAAATAATTGAAGTCTGTCAAATACATAAACATGTAACCTTCCACGTAGCCCGTCATACTTTTGCAACTACGGTTACGCTATCTAATGGAGTACCCATTGAGACTGTATCAAAGCTTTTAGGGCACACACAGCTGCAAACGACTCAAATCTACGCCAGAGTACTACAAAAGAAAGTTGGAGACGATATGGATGCCTTAATGCGCAAATTAGAAGCTAGGAATAGAATTAATAAAGTTTAATATTGATATTTTCGATTATCTTAAATAAATTGAATGATAAACAATCAACTTTTTATTTTTCCAAAAGTCTCAAATTCTATAAATTTTGATTTAAATAATTCTGATGGCATCTTCTTCTGTAACAAAAGGTGAAAGTTTTCTTCGTGTGTTGATACAATTAATTGTTTATTTAGACACAAAGTAATACCTCTAAACAAATCTATAAATGACAAAATATTAATACTATCCATTGATTGAATTGGATCGTCTATAAAAATACAGTCAACAGGTTCCAATTGATCATCTTTTGTTTTTAAAGCGCGCGCTAAGAAGATACTTAAACTTAAAATGTTGACTTGGGCAGTACTAAAATATAGGGAAGGAACCGACCGAACTTTTCCTTTATCAGTTATGGATAAAGTATAAATTTGTAAACGGGGTTTATTTTCAGCAAAATCACATTCAAATTCAATAGACTTATAATCTGGGTGCGGATCTATTTTTCTATATATCGAATTGATTAGGGGTGTATAAAAATACGATTCTATCGTTTTTTTTAAGAATGCTTTTAAATTTTCCTTTTCTATTTTTAAAACTCCCTTAGAATTATTTAAGCCTTGTAATTCACTGGTGATTTGGTCAATATTATCTTTTATTTTTTTAGATTCAGTAGCTTTTATACAAGCATCATTTAAAATTTTGACGATTCTATATCTTTCAATTTTCGATTCAGCATGCCTTTCTAATTTCCTTTGTTGGTCAATCAAATCAAAAAAAGCATTTTCAATTTGAGATTTATCTTTATCAGCTATTGCTATCCCAAACTCTGATTTTATTAAATTTTCATAGCTATTAAAAAATCTGATTGCTAAATTTTTAGCATCATTCACTTGTTGAATTTTATTAATATATTCATTCTTTGATAAAGTATAATTTGATAGCTTCGTCTTTAACTCATCTAAAGATGATATTAGACTTTCCTTTTTACCAGTTAAGTCGGTTATATTTATTTTTAGATTAGTTATCTCTAAAGACAAAATATTCTCTTCAACCTCATTTGAATTCAATTCCTCAATGAAATATTGTTTAGTTTCTTTATACTCCTTTAATGATTGATACTGTAAAAGTTTGATTTCTGAAATTTCTAGTTTTTCTCTAGTCAATTTAATTAAACTGTCTTTCTCCAAAAGAGCTGCATCATTCTTCTTGATTTGATTTGAAAACTCAAATATCTGAGCCTCTAATATTGATATTTCATTTTGTATTTTGATAAAAAATTCTTCGAATGTTTTGTTATTATCTAATGATAAATTAATGTCGTTCAATATCAATTGACTACTACTTAATTTCTCCAGATTTACTGATCTCTCCGAATCAAACTTATTTATTGCTTCTTCTATATTCTTATAAGCTAATAAATATGGCTGCTTAATTGATAAAAATTTCTTCTTGATTTTTTCTTTATCAGCTGGTAGTTTTAATTCTAGTTCGTTTATTTTCAATTCTATTTCAGCCATTTCTTCTAAAAAAAATTTATCCTCAAGATCTAATATTTTATTAGATAAAATCTTTTCAGAAAGTTTTTCGAACGAATTATAATTGTGGTTACACAAGGGACAATTTGAACTTTGTGTCTTGCTCACCAATCCCAATCCTAAATTGATAAAACTTGTAAGTTCTTTGTTGAATTTATTTTGATTATCGATTTTAAACTGGGTAATCTGAATATCTCTTTTTAATTTATCTAGCTCTACTTTCTCGGCAACGTAATGGTTTATTAATTTTTTATTTTCATCAAATAATTTAAAATTTAATAAAACTTCAATGTCATCGTCGATTTTATTTTCATAGTACTTAAAATCATTTATAATTAGCTTTAATTCATTCAGCTTTACCTCTTCCTTATCAATTGATTTTGATAAATCATCAATAATCTTTTTTAAATCAACGATAGTTTGATTGGTAGATTCCAACTGTTTTTTTTGTGTCGGTACATTATTTAGTTTAGACTGATTAATCTCAAGGGATTTCCTTAATTCATTAATTTTTATTTCTCTATCAGTTTTCTCCTTTACAATGTCAAGTTTTTCGTGTTCAGTTTTAATTAATATATCTTTATAATCTGCAATGTTCTTCTGCGAATTATCTATTTCTTTCTGTATACTAAAATATGTTTGAAACTTTTTCTCAATATTTAAAGCTCGTTTCAATTTATTTAGATGACTCTTTAAATTTTCATCATTAACACTAGATTCATTGATAATTCTTTCTTTCTCTTCAAACAATTTGACAATCTTTTTCAGTTCCAGAAGCTGCTTATCCAAATTTTGGATTTTACTTTTGTTTTCGAGATAAGATAATGTTCCTCCATAAAATTTACCATCTCCCGTTTCTTCTCCGTTGCGTGCTAATATTATGTTTTCAATACGGAGCTTAGCCTTAACTACTTCGTTTTTTAATGAAGATAATCTTACATCAACCTTCCTTAATAAATTATCATAAGAAGTTTGATTGAATGTTTTCTGTTCAATAAACTCTAAGTCCTCATCATCTTCATTAAGAGATAGGAATACTTCGTTGATTTCATCAAACTTTTTAAATTCTTCTTCAAAGTCAATATTACCTTGAAGCTTTTCAGTCTCTTCACGTTTTTTCTGAATTAAATCTGTTGTTTTATCTTTTATGTAATCTAGAAGGCGAATTATTTTTTTGTATGCTGAGTCATAATTCTTTAAGTTCTCATCGATTTCCAAAAATCTTTCATAGCGTTTATCAGCTTTCTCTTCTTTTAGGAAGGCATCTATCAAATCTTGAGTTAATATTTGATTTTGAAAATACTCGTTTATAGGTTTCTCATTGTACTTATATACTTTCTTTCTATTAATAATATTTTCAAATTTCTGTGAACTTGTTTCAACAACTACTTTACCTGAGAATGAAGACTTATTTAATAATAAAGGCGCATCATTATCCTTTCTTACTCTATCAAAATCAACCATCCTGTCGAATCTTTGAATTTTATGAGTAAGGCACCACTCCACAGCATCGTAGAATGATGTTTTACCAAAGCCATTTGGAGCATATATTGAAGCAAAATTTACAATTTCCCCTTTATTTGTAAAATCGAAAGTAGAATCTTCTTCTTTTTGAAATGCTCTGAAACCTGTAATTTTCACATTTTTTATTTTCATAATGTGTTCATTTTTTTCAAAAAAGATTCCTGAGCATTTCTATCACCAATAAGCTTTTCTTTTGAAATTAATAGTTGCCAAAGTTTCTCATTTTTTGGCGCGTATGTTGAAATAATAACTTCTTGAGTAGCATCTACGATTTCTTTTAAATCTGAATTGGTTATATGCTTTGTTATTAATAAACCAGCCTCCTCATCATTAAATTCTACATTATACGAATCCTCAACTATCTTTCTACTTGAGAATTTATCATTCTCAATTCTATGTTTAAGATCACTCACAATAATGTCTTTAGAAATGTAAATGATATAAAAATTCCATTTATCAAATTCTCTATCAGACATATATTCAACATTTTGATAATTAGCAGCTACCATGTTTGAAAATCTTTTCCAATTTTCATTAATAATATCAGTATTTGCTTCGAGAAAAAAAACGTTTATTCTAAAATCATCTTCGTTCCTATAGTGATAAACTTTGCAATTTTCAATTTGAAAGTCTGTATTAGTAATTTTAATTTTTGAAAAATTCATTTACAAGTCGTTTAATTTCAGTTAAAATTTTTTCAAATTCTTGCATGGAATATTGGTTTAAAGCTAATTCATTTGAATTTATACAATCAAACTCAATTGCTTTTAAATGTATAATCTCCTTTATTTTCGAACTTGTATGAACTCTATCTATAGTTTCTATATCTACCACATTGTGAACATTAAGATTAACTTCACTAGCAGGCATTCTTCTTCTATTTGGAGAGTTTGGTGTAGAGTTAGTAGCTAATAAAACTTGACAATCACTACTAATATTTTGAGAAGCAAATAGGAGGATATCACTGTATAAATCATAGATATCTTTGGAGGAATCTGAAAATATAAACTTTTTAGTTAAATTAGTTTTAACTAAAATTTCTTCGTTAAATCCTTCAGCTTCAAGAAGACTAATAATTAAGGCATATTCGAGAAATGAAATCCAAAATTTTTTGCTTTTAAGACTCCCAGCCGACGTTGTGCATTTTTTTATGTAATCACTCGTATAAATATTTTTCAATTCGAATTTGACTTGTTCAAATTGCTTTCTTATAGCAATCTGTAATTTAGGCTTTAAAGATGGTAGAGTTTCGTTGTAGCTGATTACTGAATTAATCAATAATTCAATATTTGATAAATAACTAGGTATTAATTTTGATAAATTATATTCATTAACAATTTCTTCAAATCTTTTTATTGGGACAACTTGTATTTCTCCATTACACGGTCCAATTGGTGTTTTACTTTGGATTCCCGCTAACAATAAACTATCGCAATCAATTTTAATAATTCCTCCCCCTGAGAACCCGGTAATTTGGTCGTGTTCTAGATGATTAATAACTAATCTTAAAGCTATTAAACTATCATTACTACTATTTAAATCGCTTATTATTTGTTTATCATATTTATCCGCCGCGTTGCGCTTATTACTAGGATAACCTGTTAAGTTAAACCCATTAAAACCAGTTGTTCTGTCATCAACAAAAATCTGATTAAGTTTTAAGTTTTCATTTAAGATTACAATAGCTGCATCTACCTGTTTTTCAGAATGCTCAAAATAATTTTCTCCCAGTTTTATTGCTATTTCAATCGGAGTTTCCTGATTATTTGATAATGTATAACTAATCCTATCTCTCAATCTTTCAGTATTAGGCTCACTATCATTTATAACCTTTTCATAAAATATATGCTTAGCTGATAGAATATAAGTTTGGGTTTCGTCTAATGGCTGAAATAAAACACCACTCCCTTCACCTAAAATAACAGTGTATCTCTTTAAGTCGTTTTCATCCATCAAAATTCATTTTGCATTTTGCATCTAAAATCCGGGTAATCTTTCCAATCTTGCAATGAAAAGACTTTATCTTTAAGATCATAATTGAAATAGAAAAAAGAATTAGGATTATTATTTATTATTCTAGCGAAAGTTCTTTTATTTGGTAATCCGTGTTTAGTTGCATCTGCACTTATCAAGTATTTATCTGTTTTTAGAATTTCCAAAAGATCTTGGCTAGTATTGTGTCTACTTCCATGATGAGATACCTTCACAAATAATACATTCAGAGGATTTTCCTTATTGTAACCAAATTTATTTAAGCCCTCAATTATTGTTGATGGATGAGAGTCACCTAAAAAAAGATAACTTTTATCATCATCATCTATTATAAATGCTAATGAGCTGCCATTAGCTACGCTTTTATCTTCCTTGAATTTAAAATCAGGCTGAATTTCCTCTTCAATAAATTCTTTTAAGGAAGTTTTAAAATCATATTCTCCACCTTTTGTAAAATAATCCTTTTGTTTTTCATATTTATTTAAAAGTTTGGCCAGATTCTCATTGTTAGGAGATAAAATTTTGAATTTTAAGCCATACAAGTTATATTCTTCACCTTGTTGAATAACTCCTCCTAACCATAAACTATTATCTCGAAGATATTTTTCGAATTCAATACCTTGCTTAGTACTTGAAAAAAAATCATCTTCTCCATCAACTATTTTGATATTTAAATCTTCATTTTCAGCACTTTCAAACTTTTTGGCTATTTCTTTTCCTGAATTAAACCATACCTTTTTAATAAGTTCAGAAGCTTTTTTGTCTTTATTAAGCCATCTCAAAATTCCTCCTATATGGTCGTCATCAAAATGCGTTATGACTAAAAGATCTATATACTCTCCTTTTTCCCTGATATTTTTAATTACTCTAAACAGACTCCCTTCTACATTTTTAGGACTCTTATATGTATTACCTACACCTCCATCAATAAGAATATTCCTCGGAATATCATTTTCAATAAACGAGATATGAATTGAATCTCCGTTAAATGCCTTTAGTATTTCAATTTTCATTTATGAAAGAAAGTTATGGGAAATCAATTTTTCGTAAGTAAAATTTCGAAAAATGTAGAAAACAAAACCAGGAATTATCATGGTAAAAGTAAGATCGCATACAGCTTCCGAGAAGCTAAATAACTACTCAAAATCATTTCTTCTTAAGCAACGCTTCCAAATAAGCCACCTTATCTTGCTCTGCCTGAATTAAACGCTCATAGAGCTTTTTATTCTCCTCGTAAGATTCCACAAGTTTATCAATAGGATTAAAAGTACAATTGTAAGCAGCAAAAGTTCCTTGACTATTACTAAAGCTGTTGTCGTTGAAATTATTGAAGAAATTAATAACTCTTTCTTCAGAGAAGTTTTCTATCGCTTCTTTGGTAACTCCTAAAACCTGCGCCACGCGTTCCAGTTTTTCATCTTCTAGGGTTTCACTTTTTTCAAGGGTTGAAACACTTTGCTGGCTAATGCCTAATTCTTCGGCAAGAGTTTCTTGCTTCATACCGCGCAGTTCTCTGATGCGGGCGATTTTGCGGCCTATATGATTGGGTTTGGTGGTGGTCATCTGAATTATTTTTGTTAGTAAACTTATTTCTCGCTTTTGGTGCTGGTAAAATACAAGCTTATAGAGGTATTTCACAAGCCGCGGTGGTAGGGTACGCGTCATATCCGCTATACTTTTAAAGGATAACAGAAACCTGAAACACTCAGAGCTATTCAAAAGTAAAGCTTTTCTTTTAAAAGTTTTAGCAAATACAAATCAGCTTGAGTTAGGATAAACCTTTAACAGCTATCGTATGAGAACGCCGCCAAGCATCAGTCCAGAAATCCATATAGTACTACCTATCATCCGCAGCTTAATCCGGGTGCATACTGTTTATCTAATCGGGCAGCAGAACATAACAAAAGATTGTTTGTATTCCTCTTCTTTAAACCGAAACAGAAAATCGCATATCCACTACGTACTGACTATGCTTATGATAAGTCACGATCAGGTAGCTGATCCCAAACATTTTATGAATGAGGTCTTCAACAAGACTCAAGAACAGGTTACCCTCTACTCCATTCACTTTACCCTTAAAGAAGCCAATAATAGCATTAACTACGGCTGCAATTTCTTAAACCAGGTTATAGAGGAGGGCACCTTGCTGTACAGCGAGGACAACCGGCTTAAACAACTGAGTTCTTACCTCTATCACCCTGAGGTATTTCTAAGAATTCAAAAGCATTGGAATAAACGGCTGGAACACGCATGCTACTTTGAAGAAAAATCAACGATCTGCGAGGATAACCCGAGCAATCCCGGCAGATACCTACTCTTACAACAGGCTATTCGACAAGCCTGCCTGGGATTGATCTATGTCTTTTGGGAATATCAGCCCTCCTATTATTCCCTGCCCTATCTCTTGCACCTCTGTGAGCAGTTCTCAGAAGTCCCAAAGATTATCTACCCAAAAAAATCCTTTCGATCTCAACTTATGTATTCTCGACTTTGTCACGCTCAGTATAACCTAAACGAAAAAATTCACGAAGACCCTACAGAATCAGACTCCCTAAAAGCGGAACACCTCACCTATAAATTTATTCAGGCCGCTCGCAAAGAGGCTGACAAAAAACTTGAAGCGCTGAAAGAACTACACCATTTAAAAGCAAATTATGATGAAAACAAATAAGATCTATAAACAGAAAATTAAGTGTTTGAATAAAATAGCCAATTACCCGCACGGCTTACAGAAGAAACAGGTTGGCCGGCATACCTTCAGGACTGCAAACCTACTTTTTGACGATCATACCGCATACCTTTCAATGACAACTGCTTTACTTGAAGTATGCGTTCTTGCATTAGACGGTCAGGGAAGTTTCCATTCGAAAACACTCAGTAATGAAAGCCTTGATACCAGTGTCAAACTGGTTTTAGAAATGGCTATAGAAATGATGCCACACGATGATATGTTTAAATACCAACAAATTATAGCTGTTCTGGAAGAAGATGTGGAAGGTCACGGATTTCCAAAAAAGCTAAAGAATCTATTAAAAGTGCATGCTGATGAAAAAGAAAAAAATGCTTAAACGCCTTAAACAAGTAGGTGAAGACCACCTAAGAAAGCTGAGACCTCACCCCCATTTTAGAGATCATCAACAAATTTGCTTCCCGGTTCAGAATCATCTGCATCTGATGTTCTTGATAGAAGACCTCATTAAAGTGAGCGCAATGGCTCTAAATGGTATCGAACGCGGAGGTGATCGCCCTTTAAAAGAACCCGAACGCAGCATTTCAGAAGTTCTTAAACATGCGCTCGATCTGCTTCCGCTCGAAGAAGCAGAGTTTATTGATAAAATCACCGAAATACTAAATCAGCAGGAAACCAAGGATTAGTTCCGATTCTGCTACTATTTAAACCACGAACTATGAAAACCAAGAAACTAATACAACAGCTACTCGATCTAAAAAACAGGCATATTGAGTTGATTAATGACTCGCGAAATATAAACCACACTTGTGGACTGGCTTCCAATTACTCGGAACTCATACACAGGATTGCAGACCTACTTAAAACTTCAAAAAAAGCACTAGAAGGTATTCACGCCGTTCCTGAAACCAATCCAACGGAAATCGAATATAATGTTGCCGATGTGATTGGGATCGCCATTAAACTGCTTCCGTTCTCCGAAATGCAGTTTATAGATGAAACAATGGAGTTGTTAAGTGAAGAAGCATCAACAGATACTAAGCACTAAATCATTTACTTATTTTATCTTGAGCAAATCCTTTTTTTGCTCAACTGAAATAGCATTGTAGATCAAAACACATAAGGGGTTTTGATGTTTCATTTACTTCCTCCAGAGCCGTCGCAATACCTTTTTTGATAGTTGTTACCTTCGGGATTATAAATTAGAAAAGGGCTATAAATAGGAAGGCATAGCCGACCGGTTTATGCGCCCGACTAATTTAGAATCCTGTATTTTTTCTATCAAAAAAGGTATGCTGAATGGAGAGGATCAAAAAGAAAATAAATCACGAAAGTAGAAGATTGTCCATTCCAGATTAGAATGTCCAGCGAACTCAGGTCAAAAATGGCTAACAAATTTTGATACTATAAAATTGACATTTTTGGCCTGTGTTCAAGGCCTTTTGGACGAACGGCTTTCCCCGAAACCCAGTGGAGGGGAATGTGGTGAGGACTACCTAAATTTCCCTACTTTACTCCTATCTAAATAGGATTTGTCGCAAAAATCTGCCTGTTTACAGGGCTTAAAAGTGGATTTGTCGCAAATTGTTGAAAATCAAGAATAAAAAACAAGCATAAAAGTCTGAAATAAAATGAGTTATGTATTCGTAACATCGCGCAGCGTGTTACCCTCTTGCTACTCATTTTTTCGATTTCATCTCTCAAATAAGTACTTTAAAATATTACTCTATACCATTATTAATTCGTGTAAATTTATCAATATATTTCCCGTATAATAACAATATAAATAAACCCCAGCTTTCGGAACAAATTTTCAACCTTTCAACCCATTTAGATATTATTTCCATACTCAATACTATTTGATAATCTTCTTCATCTCCTTTTGGTTCAGGAAAAATATGGTCTTTAATATTCATTATTGCTAAAAAATATTGCTGTTCTTCCTCACGATTGAGATAACTGTCTTCGTCAAAAGGAAACATATTTATCCATTCAACTAATGAGTCTAATACTGTCTGAAAAGATTCCTGTATTTCTAAACTTATTTTTTCTATGTATTTCTGTAATTTGTGTTGGTCAGATTCAGTTAATTCAATTTCTTCAAACATTCTCAAATCAAAGAAATGATCTGTCAACAAAATTACTCTCCCATACGCTTCTGTAGCTTTAGTTATATCTTTAAATTCCGAATATAAATTTGACCATCCTTCAATATTCAAGTTATCGTTAATTTTTGTTTCAATAGGTTGAGGTATAGAATTAATGATAGCTAAATTTTCAAATAATTCATCTTTTAAAGTGTTTAATCTTACTTCATTCCATTGATTATTTAGACTTTTTTTACGAATTGTCTGAATGAAATAAAATTCTGAAAACCAGAACTCCAACATCAAATATTTCAAACTTGTATATTCAGGAGCATCTATTGTCTGTTGTATAATTTGGTAAGCTTCTTTATAACCCATTATTGTCCAAAATGGACTTTCGCCATCTATTAAAACAATTGGCTTATAAGCAGTTGTTTTATCATTAATGTATTTACAAGAAAAAGAATTTAATTTTGAAACATATCTAAATTTCTTTATTAATGCTTTTTCAAAATCAGATTTAAGCTTAAAAACTCGTTTTGATGATCTATTTCCCTTACTATTATTATTCAAAAAATCTTTCCATATTGAAGCTGTAGTAAACAGGATATTTGTTTCAATTTTGGAATGATGAGAATTATCAATATTCCCTAATATAGTATTGTACTGACTATTATAAACTTGAAGCTTTACAATTGCATTATAAAGATTGACCTGAGATAAACGTTCAGTATTCTCATCGTGTATATGCTCTTCATCAGTTTTCAATTTAGTCCTAGAGTATAATGTACTGGCTGATTGCCGGATAAAATTTTCTATGCTTACTTTAAAACCGGACAAGCTCGAAAAGAACTGTTCGTATTTTGATTGCAATTTTTCATTAAGTAGTTCCCTTTCATTTTCATTATTCGTTCCTCTTTTTTTTCCACCATAAATCCCTAAAGGTTCTGTAATAGATTTAGGTTTTTTGATGCCTTCCGAACTTTCAAAAAGAAGATTTTGCATGATTGGAACTACAGGCATATAATTTACGCTGCCTTTAAATAACTTCTCAAATGAAGTGTTAAACTCATTGATTTTACCTTTTATGGATATTTCCCAGTGATTTAGCTGAGTTGTATAATCGTTCCAATCTTTTGGTCTTGATTGATATTCATACAATTGGATGATTGTGGAATTAATATTCACCCATTCTTCTAAAGGCATATTCTCAATTGATATTGTTTTACGTGTAGCATCATAATCTACTTCTAAAGTTTGGAAACGATGACCATATCCTTGAGAATTAAAGTGCTTTTTATCTGGAAGAGCGGTTCTGATAACATCTAAAACACCTACAATAAAATCATTGGTTGACCTTTCTATATCATTTTTTAGAATATCAATTATGTAATGTACATTCACGTTACTGTCATCCACTGATATATGAATGACATCGAATTCCTTTTTTATTTGCTCTATGAAAACATCAACATACTTTTTTCTTAGGGTATCCAATTCTACTGAATAAGAATACATACCTAACATCAATTTAGATAAGCTTTTACTATCCATTACTTTGAATGCAGATTCAAATGTACTTTCTTCAAATAGTTTCAACTTCTCTTTTTGATGGGGTATGTTTTTAAGCCAAAACAGTGCTTCTCCAAAAGATTTCCATTCAAATACGCTTGAAGGTATTTCTTGTGGAAAGTCAATTTGATTGATGGTTTCAGTTGCTAAATTGAAAACATTTTGATTTGGTAATAGTCTGCGATTGAGATCATTTATTTTTTCTCTCCGTTCGTCATCCACTTTGAGTATATCAAGTATCCCATTTCTATCATAATTACTTCCAAACATAAAATCCGTAAACATTGTCCAGGCACCACCAAAAATGGTTCTGCATTCATCTATGACTTTACGATTATTTTCAACATAATTTTTAGTGCCTAGCCATATAAAAGATTTTAAAATTGAACTATATAAAGCCCAATTTCTTACAATAACTTTATTGTTTAAATCATTAATAAATTGACTAGGTTTCAATATTTCTAGATGAAATATTTGCAACAAGAACAAATACAAATCTTTCTCGTCTAATAGCGAAATACATTTATAGGCATATTCTTTCTTGTAAATTAAAAACTCGTCAAAAAGGATCTCGACCAACTTCTGTGAACGAATTAAATGAAGTCCCTGAATGTACTTTCTGTCTAATGATTTCTTAACCAAATATTCATTTTCTAATTTCTCAATCATAAATTGATAGTCGATATTAGAATCCAATTTAGATACATCAATCCTAGCACCTAAAGAATCAGCAAGGCTGACAATTCTCAAGAAATCAATCTGGTTATGAAGACCTTTATTGCTTTCGGTACGCAATTGCTGAACTTGTTGCTTCAGTCTATTTTGTAACGAGTTTCCTTGAGTTATGGAATACACAAATTCTAATAACGGGGCATCATCTCCGATTTGAATCCAAGCCTGTTCAAAATCTGTGAAATGTGTAATTTTATTTCGTTCGTTCAATTTAGTGTAAATTATTTCGGCTTCTTCCTTCGATAGGGATAAGTCTATTTCTTTATGCTCAAACTCAACTCCGATTGCTGATGCCCTGTACCAATCTTCATTCCTGATGGCTACTAGAAACCTAATATGATTTAAATGTGAAGCCTCTTTTATTATTTGTAACCAATCTATTGAATTGGGATTTACATTGATTACGAATATTGTTGGAACATCCAATTTTTTACTAATAGAAGCTATAGCTTGAATTGATTGTTGGGTTGTAATAGGATCTTGCTGTATATTCAATTCATAAGAAAGGCAATCATTAAAATAATTATGAACATAACCATATAACAAAGCTGTCTTCCCTTGACCAGATGCACCTTTTAAAATGATAGTGTTATTTTCTTTTAATTCATCATTTATTAATTCCAAATACTTTTTCCTATTAACATCAAGACCTAACAAAATGTGTTCATACCTCGTTAAAGTCGCATTGTAAAACTCCTTTTCTAAAAGTGTTAGATTAGTATTTGCTGTAGAAACCTTATGCAATGATTTTAAGACTAAACCATATTGATTATGAATAGCCATTCTCTCTGATATATATCTTGCAAAATCCTGAATCTTGTCATAAAAATCTTTCGTAGTAATAGGATTTTGTTTCTCCGCAATAAACTGTAACCAGTTCAATAAAAATCCTGCGGTTGGTAAAGGATCAACCTCAGGGAAATTAATTTTAATCAGTTTTTCAATTTCTTTAGTAATCTCCTCCTCGCTAATCTCTATAAATTGAGTTTTACTTTTAACTAATTTCCATTCATCTGTTGTTATCTTATATTTTTTAAGCGTTGTCCTCTCTTTTTCAGAAACAGAATCTTTATTATTACTCCAATTTTTTAATTCCTGATTTATTTCGCCATAAGAAACCAGTATTGGTGTTTTGTCTGAGTATTTGCTTAAGAACCTTTTAATAAATGAAGTTTTATTCTCGGATAAAATATCAGATAACGTAACTGGTTTTCCTAAATTCTTTAACTGTATAGCATATAAAAGTTGACCATCACTATCCAGTATATCTAAATCTTCTTCTCCTTCTAGTCGAAATATCAAGTCTTCTGTCAAAGAGGATAAGATATAATGCAATGAATATAAAAATTGGGTTCTATAACCACGTAGGGCTGCGATTGCTGACATTAGAATTAATGTATAAAAAAGTGTTAGAGTAGAAAATTACTAATAAAGTTGGCTTTAAATATGTTCATTGAGAGAATCATTAGATTAGGATAATGAAAGCGGAGCATTGATTTATCTTAATAATCCTTCCTATTTTTAGATTTCCATAAAGTAAAGTGGTAAAAGAGTACTACTTTTTTGACTTTATTGATAAGTATTTTTTGGATCCATTTACAATTTGTATAAAAACTATGACACCACTTTTTACCAAAGATTTTCTCTCTAACTACTTATCAGAATTCAATCTATCCAATATTCCAAACATAAGAATGGCAAGGACTATTATTGAAAATTTAATAGAAGAACTAAGGTCTGGAAAGCTAGAAAGTCTAAAAGAGGAAGAGGTAAAATCAAGATTTATTAATGAATTTTTCGGTGATGTGTTAGGGTTCAATTACGGTAATTCTAATTTTTGGACCTTGCGAGAAGAGGCTAAAAGTAAAGTCGACGGCTCAAAACCTGATGGTGTTTTAGGATTCTTTTCCAAAAATAAAAATGAAAATGATACAAGAGCTGTAATTGAAATTAAGGATGCAAATACCGATTTAGATAAAAGGCAAAACCGCAAAGACTCTAAATCACCAATAAGTCAAGCTTTTGAATATTCAACTAAAATGGGAGAAGCTTGTAATTGGGTTATTGTTTCAAACTTAAAGGAAATTCGATTCTATCATTCTAATTTTCAAGGAAAATATCAGGAATTCTACCTTGATGAATTAGCCCAAGAAAGAAAATTAATTGAATTGCTTTTCTTGTTCCATAAAGATAAATTAATTCATAAAAACAGAATTTCAAGTACAGAACAGTTGTATAAAAGAAGTATTCAAATAAAAGAAAATCAAAAACCAAAACATATAGTTGACGAAATCTACTTATCAATTATTAGATTCAATGGCCTAACATTTATCGACCCTAACTATATAGCCAACATGAAGCCTTTTAATATTTTAAAAGAAAATGTCTGGCATTATAACAACGGAAATCTTCTAACCATCAATCCTAAAATTTATTCACTATTTAGTCAATTAAGCTTTACTGATGGTTCAATTAGAATTTCTAATACATTAGAAATGGAACTTTATGAATATAAAGTTCTCGATTATGAAACAAAAATTGAATCATTCATCAAATTTTTTAACCACTCTCAAATTCGTTCTATAAGTTGTATAAAAGATATTGAAACTATTATTAGGAATAGATCAAAAAGCATAGGTTTTTCACCTAAGCACAGTTTTAACTTTTCAGACAATGAAGGATTTACTCTAGATATAGATATTTTGGAAAGAAAGACTTGTGATTGTATAAGTTGTAGTTTTAAGGATTTTAACTTCAAAGATCTTCTAAGAAAGTTAAAAACAAATCTATTTGAGGAAAGTAATATTAGTTTAGATTTTGCATATGGAAACTATCTTGTTTCCATAAATAATTATAAAAATGCATATAATATTTACAAAAGACTGTCTGAAAAGATTAAGAATAAAGAAAGTTTTGAAATTGAATACTTTATAGCAAAACTTAATATGAAATATCTTCAAGCCCTTGTTTTGGAAGATAATCAATTAGAGGACAGTTTTAAAATTAGAGAAGAGTCAAGAAATATTGATTTAAATAGAATTCTATTTGAAGAAATAGAATATGCTATTAGTGAAGACGTTAGAAATTATCTATTTAGGATAAAGGATGAAAAGTTATTGATTAAAACAAAGGATAAAATCGATGAATTAGTTGAAAAAATAATTCATTTAAGAAAACAATTTGATAATGCAAATTTTTACTATTCTGGACCTAATTTTGTTCAAATTTTAGCTAATTATTATTTACACCTTCAACTTCATTTAGATAAAAACAAAATAATCTATAATACATTTCACGACTATCACCTTTTAAGCAAAAAAGTTTTCAAGGGTTTCATACAAAGCTATCTAACACGTGGACATGGATTAGCTTCTTTCGATTCATATTTTTTAATTGAATTTATTATAAATATTACGACAAGTGACTTTAAAGAAGTATTAAAGGAAGTGACTATTTTAAAGTTAAATAATGCCAGTCATATTAAATTATTTCAGAGTTTCAATAATCTTTTTACATCATATTTTGATGATGGATTGTTCAATAAACCTTTCAAGAATCGAATTGTTGATGAATTTTTAATAGACTACGATTTTAATGCTAAATACAGGAGACTTATTGCTAATTCTATTATACTCCTATCTAAAATAGAAGTATCTAGTGAAGAGTTTTATACATTATCTAAAAATATAATTTCATTCTTAAAAATTGAAGACATTTTTAGTTGGAGTGAACTGAGAGAATTTGAAATACTTCTTAATCACAAAGGCTTTCTCTTTTCTGAAAAACAATTAGAAGAGTTACTTAAAATTTCTATAGAGAGGGATATAGCATATAATAATAAATATAAAGGTTTGATTAAGCAAACTTCTAAATCACTACATAAGTTTTATTCCGAATTTAAGATCTCAGATAAGCAGTTAATAAAAAAAGCACTAAGCAATGCTAAAAGTATTCCTGAATGGAAAAGTGTAAGCCATTTGTTATTAGTATCTAATGATGAATGCAGAACTATTATTTATGATGAACTCAACGAAATTTTACTAACAGATAATAATTTTAATCTGTACGAGTATTTGATAAGAAAAAAACTATATGACTATAAGCAAAAGGACTATTTCGAAAAATATACCGAACTAATTAGCAATAATTCCGAATTAGGTTTTACTAATTCATTTATTAATGGAGAGCCAATTTTTAAAGGGTACACATTTTATAATTTTGCAATTCTTTTAAATATTCTTGAGATTGATAGAAATTCAAATTTACTTAAGAATTTCAACTGTAAATCTGAATTTGAAAGATGGTTGATTAATCCATCAGTATTTGATTACTCCAAATTCGATGTGAAATGGTTATTAGCTTCTAATAATATTTATATTTTTCAAAGTCTAAACAATATAGAAGAGTTATCGAACCTTGTGGAAGAAAATTTGAGGACAAATTTTGATCCGAAACTTTCCGAAATATATTATAGATATTTAATTTGATTTAAAGGTTCGTCAATTTTTTCTTAACGGCTGAATGCTCTCACGCTGGATAATAATACTAATATTGATAAGGTTTAAAATAAATATCTATTCCATTTAAATTTATTAAACCATCTATAAAAAATTCAATTCTTGACAGCGTCAAATTTTTTTTTTAATTTTATGGTAATCTTAGATACCTTCATTTAGTCTTATTTGACTAGAAATCGGCAATAAGGTGTAACTCCTTAATTAACAGGCCTAAAGCATTGATTTCACTGGGATGAAGTTTGTCCAAAACGTGCTCTCATCCCGACGAACCAAATCACGGTTTATATCAAAAAGCCTGTT
>CETR01058588.1_pt1 | contig 18375 bp, 12 predicted proteins | sample 531281 | NCBI WGS metagenome assembly CETR01 (sample SAMEA2622568, study PRJEB7988) | marine metagenome | biome: marine biome (ENVO:00000447); feature: mesopelagic zone (ENVO:00000213); material: "saline water (ENVO:00002010), including plankton (ENVO:xxxxxxxx)" | depth 696 m
TTCTTTGATCTTCTCGATCGCGGCAGCCTCTGCGGCACGTTCGCGAGTGTAGAGCTCGGCCTGAGCACGCGTCTCAGCCTCGTATCGCTGAGCGTCGGCGACGCGCTTGACGTCGGCATCCAGCTGTGCCTGCCGGTTCTCGGCCTGCTGCTGCAGAACCGCCTGCTCAGCCTGGGCTCTCGCGAGTTGCTCAGCCTGTTCGGCCTCGGCGCGGGCGCGACCGATACCGGCATTCGCATTGGCGGTATTGGTGTCCAGCGCCGTCTGCTCGATCAGGTTCGCTTCTTGGTTCGCGATGTTCTTCTGATTGATCGCGCGGTCGGCGTTGGTCTGCGCAATCTCGGCGGCCTGGCGTTTGGCCTGGATCTCGGGTGCGCCGAGCGACTGGATGTAGCCCATCGCGTCAGTGATTCCCTTGATCTGGAACGAGTCGAGGATGAGGCCCTGCTCGGCGAGCTCCTGAGAGACATCGGCGGCGATCTGATCCGAGAACTTCTTGCGCTCGCGCATGAGTTCGACGACCGACAGCGTCGCAACGATTCCGCGCAGCGCTCCCTCAAGCTGCTCCGTGGTGAACTGTTCGATCGCCTTGTCCTGTGACGCGAAACGCTCGGCGGCACGGCGGACGAACACCGGGTCGGACCCGATCTTGACGATCGCAACGCCATCGACGTTGAGCGTCACATTGTCGAGCGACTGCGCCTCGGCGTTCAACGACACCTGGCGAGAACGCAGGGAGATGATCTCGTGACGCTGCGTGATGGGGTTGACCAGTGACTTGCCGTTGACGATCACGGTGACCGGGGATTCGGACATCTCCGATCGGCTCGTGCCGTCGGCATCCATCACCGTGGTCTGCACTCGCTGCTTGCGGCCCGAGATGACAAGGGCCTCGTCCGCGCGAGCGACCTTGATCCACGCCTTCGCCAACAGGAGGCCGATGAGCGCGATGATGATCGCCGCAACGACTGCTATCCCGATGATGATCAGAATGCCGACAAAACCGGCTGCCTCCATGGATGTCTTCTTTTGGTTCAGGCGCGCGCTCGAACAAGCGCGCGCCGAGAGCCGCATGTTGCCCCCGGGTTCAGCCTTTCAGACGGACGGGCTCCGGCAAAGCCCGAATATCGCGCCCTGCACCGGTGAATCACAGGCTTGTGATTCGGGTCGCCCCGGGCGATAATGGGCCCAATAACAGAACAGCCACAGATCTCCTGAGGACGTTGGGGAAGACGCACCTCAGAACGGAGATCAATATGGCTACATCAATGACGCGCGGTGTGGTGATGATTCACTCCGCGCCGCGGGCGTTGTGCCCCCACCTGGAGTGGGCGGTGGGACGCGCGCTCGGTCGCGCGGTGAGCTTCGACTGGGCCGACCAGCCGGTATTGCCCGGCGCGCGGCGCGCTGAGTACTTCTGGTCAGGACCTGTCGGCACGGGAGCTGCGATTACGTCAGCCATGCACGGTTGGGAGCACCTGCGTTTCGAGGTGACCGAAGATCCGTCGGCCGCCTCAGACGGCGCTCGGTGGATGCACACGCCGGACCTCGGCATCCATCATGCGCAGACGGATGCCGCAGGCAACGTGGTCGTCGGGGAAGACCGCGTCCGGTACGCGCTGGAACTGGCGATACGGGACGTTCATGACATGCAGCGCGAACTGCAGGTCGCGCTCGGTTCGGCATGGGATGACGAACTCGAGCCGTTTCGTCACGCCAGTGACGACGCGCCAGTGGTGTGGCTTCACAAGGTGGGGTAGCAGGCTTCGCGTGCAGCGCGCGTGCGTACCGGATGTCGGATGAGTCGATTCCCGGCGCTGGGAGAGCGTGGCAGCACGTGACGATGAGAACGGGTTCCTCCGGGCAGAGTTGCGGAGGGGCCCGTTCTGCGTTTGGCTTCAGCAGTTCGGCGGCGTCGGATGACCAGCCGGCGGGCGCCCCTGGATCTCGCCCCAGGCGTATCCGCTGACCGCGTTGCCGTCGAGTGTGCCGGAGTACGAGAACAGCCCCTCGTAGACGGCGCGCCCGAGTGCGTTCAGCTCCTGGTCTTGGGCGGTGGCGTTGAAGACGAGGTCGGCCGCGGGTCGCGATGCCGAGGCATCCAGCTTCACGGCGTAGGACAGCTCATAGACGTAGCAGCTATGCGGCGAGGTCCACGTGCTCGTCGGATCCGGCGTGATGTGGATCGCGCCCTGCGGCCAGTTGGCGGTCGGCTGAAGGGTGCCATTGCCTGACTGGGAAGATCCGGCTCCGCCGAGCATGGCGTAGTAGAGGTTCCCAACGTCCTGCTGGCCGGTCACCGCGATCAGCATGCCCTGGTCGGTGTCGGGTAGTTGGACCGAGAACTCCGTCCATGCGTACCCGTTGCTGACGATGTACTTGGCGGAATCGTTGTACGTCTCGGTGAGATTGTCGAAGAACAGCACGCCTCCGGTGCCGCCTCCCGCGTAGGTCGATCCGATCTGAATCGACCACGACTCGACCTCGACGAGCGGCATCGAGTAGTAGTGCGAGCCCTGGCCGGTCATCGGGTCGCCTGTGGCGGCGAGGTAGCTTCCGATGTCCCCGCCGTAGTCGTTCATGATCCGGGTGCGCTGGTCGGCGGTCGCGATCGGGCCACCGGATGCCGGGAGCGGCATCCCATCGAACATCCACAGCGGGAAGAACCCGTTGGGTCCGTATCCCCACTGGATGATCCCTGTCGTGTCACGCGCGCGGATGGTCAGGGAGGTCGGCTCGCTGACGCCGGATTGGTAAATTCCGGTGTCGACCGAGACGGTGAGCTCGTAGATCGCGCCGACGGCGCCGATGGATCCGGAAACGACCCGCATGTCGACCGTCTGAGGCGGCTCGCCGTGATTCTGCTGCTCGACGTGGATGCTCCACGGCTGGTAGGTGATGCTCGTGGGAACCGTGATGTCGGCGAGTCCGTCGATTCCACCGAACGCGGGTCCGCTGTTCTGGTCGAGCCGGTTGAAGATGAGCCCTGATTCTTCAATGGTGAGGAGGGGAACCTGAAGGCCGGGGATGACCGAGTTTCCCTGCGACATCAACGCGATCGCGTTGATGCTCCCGTCGTCACCGACGAGGTGCCCGAAGAACTCGTAGGACTGCGAGTCGTACTGGGGGAGACCGGTTGACAGGTAGGCCCGGAATCCGGTGCAGTCCCGACCCTGTGCGAGCGGCACCGGTGAGTACTGGGCGATGGAGCCGAACGCGAGAACGGGATCCGCGGGTGGTGTGTTGCTGGTGGGGCACGCCGGCGGGATCGTGGGTGTCGGCGTCGGTGTCGGCGAGGGCGCCGGGTCGGGGTTCGAGGTCGGTTGCGGTGTTGGACGACCGGAGCCGCCCGTGCCGCCGCCGTGACCTGGATCGATCGGTGCTGGCGGAGCGGGCGTCGGACGAGAGGTCGGAGTGGCAGTGGGGGTAGCGGTCGGCGTCGATTGACGCCCCTGGATGGTTGCCGAGGGCGACGAGGAGGGGGACGCTGAGGTCTCCGGTGCGGCAGTGGGAGGTCCGAAGGTGCACCCACTCAGCCCGAGGAAGGACAGCGCCATGACCGGAGCCAGCACCATCGCACGAACAGAACCCACAGGTTGAGTCTGCCACACGGGGTCAGCCCGGCTGAGCGTCCCTAGACGCTGCGGAACGCCGCGACGGCGTTGTGTCCGCCGAATCCGAACGAGTTGCTGATAGCGACATGATCGCCGTCGCGGAGTTCGACGGCTTCGCCCACCCGCAGCGGAATCTCGGGGTCCTGTTCTGTGATGTTGATCGTCGGGGGAGCGAGGCGGTTGTGCAGCGCCAAGACGGTGAAGACTGCCTCCAGAGCACCCGTTCCACCGAGCAGGTGTCCGGTGGAAGCCTTGGTCGCAGAGACGGGGATCTCGTGCACGCGGTCGCCGAAGACCGACAGCAACGCCTTGTACTCGGCGATATCACCCGTAGGTGTTGAGGTGGCGTGTGCGTTGATGTGCGTGACATCGTCGACTGAGGCGTCAGCCTGTTCGAGAGCCTGCCGCACCGCCCGTGAGGCGCCGAGGCCTTCAGGCTCGGGAGCCGTGATGTGGTACGAGTCGGCAGTGACGGACCCGCCGGCTACGACGGCGTATATTCGGGCGCCGCGGGCCCGAGCGTGCTCTTCGGTCTCGAGCACGAGGGCGGCAGCCCCCTCGCCCATGACGAAGCCGTCCCGGTCGATGCTGTAGGGGCGTGAGGCGTGCGCGGGGTCGTCGTTGCGCCGTGAAAGGGCCTGCATCGACGCGAAGGCCGCGAGGGTGATCGGGTGGATCACCGACTCGGTGCCGCCCGCGATCACGACGTCGGCGAGGCCGAGACGGATGTGTTCGACGGCGTTGACGATCGACTCGGTGCTGGATGCACAGGCCGAGGCCACGGTCCGTGCGTAGGCGCGCGCTTCCAGGTGCATCGAAATGGCCGCTGCAGGCGCGTTGGGCATGAGCATGGGAACCGACATCGGCATGACGCGCCGCGGACCCTTTTCACGAAGCGTGTCCCAGCCATCGAGGAGAGTCCACAGGCCGCCGATCCCCGTAGCGAAGTCGACACCGAGGCGTTCGGGTTCGACCTCCGGGGTTCCGGCATCCGCCCACGCTTCGCGGGCAGCCACCAGGGCGTACTGCGACGACGGGTCGAGGCGCTTGGCCTCGGGCCGGGCCAGGACGGTTTCCGCCGGGACGCGTGCCGAAGCGGCGAACGTTACGGGAAGCTCGTACTTCGCGACCCAGTCGTGTTCGAGCGAGCGCGCGCCGGATTCGCCGGCCAGCAGTGCCGACCAGGAATCGGGCGCCGTTCCTCCGATGGGGGTGGTGGCGCCGATGCCGGTGACGACGATACGTGAACTGCTCATGTAGTCCTCAGGGATGGTCCGGTGGGGGCTGCGCCCCCACCGGAGATCGGGTCACGCCTGGTTCGACGTGATGTAGGTGACGGCGTCGCCGACGGTCTTGAGGTTCTTGACCTCGTCGTCGGGAATGGTCACGCCGAACTTCTCCTCGGCGTTGACGACGATGGTCATCATCGAGATCGAGTCGATGTCGAGGTCGTCGGTGAACGACTTCTCCATGGCGACCTCGTCGGCCGAGATGCCGGTCTCGTCGGTGATGAGTTCGGCGAGTCCTGCGAGGACGTCGTCGTTTGTGAGTGCCATGGGTGTCTCCCTCTGGGTTGATATGGATGGGTTGTGGTCGGTGTGGGCCTCAGGTGAGGCCGTCCTGCCAGTCTAGAGTTCGAGGCTCCGCCGTCACGGGAGCACGACGACCTGCGCGCCGTAGACCAGCCCCGCTCCGAAGCCGATCTGCAGGGCGAGGCCGCCGCTCAGTTCGGGGTGCTCCGCCAGAAGCCGGTGCGTGGCGAGCGGGATGGAGGCGGCGGAGGTGTTTCCGGTCGTCTCGATGTCGCGTCCGATCACCACGGACTCGGGAAGGCCGAGCTGCTTCGCGAACTCGTCGATGATTCGCATGTTTGCCTGGTGCGGAACGAAGGCTGCGAGGTCGGATGCCTCGACGCCGGCAGCCGCGAGGGCTTCACGGGCAACCTTGACCATCTCCCATACCGCCCAGCGGAAGACCGTCGGGCCCTCCTGGCGGAGCGTGGGCCAGGGCGCAGTTCCATCCCGGAACTCTGTCAGTGTGTGGTTCATCCCGACAGCGTCGGCCTTTGAGCCATCCGAGCCCCACACCGTCGGGCCGATACCTGGTGTTTCGGAGGGGCCGACAACGGCAGCACCTGCACCGTCGCCGAGGAGGAAAGAGATCGAGCGGTCGGTCGGGTCGACGATGTCACTGAGCTTCTCAGCGCCGATCACGACGGCGTAGTGCGCGCCGCCCCCGCGGATGAGAGCATCGGCCTGCCCCACGCCGTACGCGAACCCCGCACATGCGGCGTTGAGATCGTACGCTGCGGCATCTTTAGCCCCGATGCGCTCCGCAACAATCGCCGAAACTGACGGGGTCTGCCGGGGGTTGGAGATCGTCGCCACGATCACCGCGTCGATCTTGTCCGGAGCGACGCCCGACTTCGAGACGGCTTCGGTGGCAGCATCCGCGGCAAGGTCGATCGCGGTGGTCGTCTCGACCGCGCGCACTCGGGTCACGATTCCCGTCCGTTGGCGGATCCACTCGTCGCTTGAGTCGATCGGACCGACGAGCTCACCGTTCGGAACGACGCGCTCGCCCCGGGCAGCGCCATAGGCGTAGATCCGGGTGTGCGCAGCGCCCTGGGGCTGACGAAGGGACACGGTCATTCGGCTTCTCCTTGAGCGGATGCGGTGGCCACAAGCTCGGCTGCAGACGTGAGGTCTTCGGGAGTCTTGACCGCGACTGAGGGTACTCCGCGCAGAGCACGCTTCGCGAGGCCGACAAGCGTGCCGCCGGGAGCGAACTCGATCAGTCCCTTCACGCTCGCGGCTGCGAACGACTGCATACACGCGTCCCACCGAACCGGGGATGCAACCTGATCGACGACGAGCGAGAGTGCCTCCGCGCCGCTGTTCACGAGCGAACCGTCTCGATTCGTCCACAACTGCAGGCCCGGGTCTGACGGGGTGACGGCTGCTACGGCTGACCGCAGTGTCTCGACCGCTGGCGCCATGTAGTGCGTATGGAAGGCACCCGCAACCGAGAGCGGAATCACACGGGTCCCCGTCGGGGGCTCGGCGCTTAGCGCGGCGAGCGCCTCAGCCGCACCTGCGGCCACGATCTGGCCACCGCCGTTGAAGTTCGCCGGGGTGAGATCGAGCGACGCGAGACGCTCCTCAACCACTGCCTGGTCGCCGCCGATCACGGCGCTCATTCCGGTGTCAGCGAGCGATGCTGCATCCGCCATCGCCCGGCCGCGGATCCCGACGAGCCGCAGGGCAGTCTCCGCATCAATGACCCCCGCAGCTGCCAGCGCGGCGAACTCGCCCACCGAGTGCCCGGCGACCCCGTCGACCGGCGCAGAGGCGCTCTGCGTAAAGAGCTCCCACGACAGAACGGAGGCGGCGACGATGAGCGGCTGCGCGATTCGCGTGTCACGAATAGTCTCAGCGTCCGCCTCGGTTCCCGCCTCGATGAGGTCGACCTCTGCCCACTGCGAGAACTGATCGAGACGTGCGCGGACCCCATCGCGTTCGAGCCAGGGCCGGAGGAATCCTGGTGTTTGGGAGCCTTGACCAGGGAAGAGGGCGATGATCACCATCCCATCCTGCCAGCGTGTCGAGCGGTCATTCTGGAGATTCTGATCGAGAAAACGCGCATTCGTTTGTCGCGCGTCTACACGCTCAGGCTGACACGCGGCGGTGCAGCGCGGCAGGTCGGCGACGCACCGACTCCGTGCCGATCGATCCCAGGATGAGTGCAGTCTGGAGGATGAGCGCCTCGCGGGGACCCGTGGCATCCCAGCCGATGACCTCCGAGACCCGCTTGAGGCGATACCGAACCGTGTTGGGGTGTACGAACAGTTCACGCGCGGTGGCCTCGAGCGACCGGCCGTTGTCGAGGTAGCTCCACAGGGTCGTGACCAGATCCGTCGAATGCGCATGAAGCGGACGGTAGATGCGCTCGATCAAGGTCTGCTTGGCCAACGGATCGCCGGCGAGGGCGCGCTCGGGCAGCAGATCGTCGGCTTCGACCGGCCGTGGCGCATGCCGCCACGCTCGGGCAACGGCAAAACCGGCCAGGGCCGCCCGCGCGCTCATGCTTGCATCGACCAATGCCGGCACCGCGGGGCCGAGCACGAGGTAGCCCGGCCCAAAGCCGGGCTCGAGGCGACGAGCGATCTCGGGGAAGGGCAAGTCCTGCTCCGCGTCTTCCGCCCGTGGTGACGGCTCCGACCGCCCGATCACCAGAACCAGTCGCGACCCCTGCACGCCGATCAGAACATCCACGCCGAGCTTGCGCGCGGTTCGGCGCAGCTGGTCGACGTCGAACTGCGGCGGCGTCGTGCCCACCAGAACAGCGACTTCGCCGTGACCATGCCATCCGAGTGCGGCAATCCGACTCGGGAGCTCCTCGTCGGTCTCGCCCGTGAGGATCGAATCCACGACGAGGGCCTCAAGACGTGCATCCCACAGTCCCCGCGCTTCGGCGGCTCGCGCATACACGTCGGCCGCGGCGAACGCGACCTCCCGGGAGTAGAGGAGGATCGCCTCACGCAGACTTTCGCTCTTGCTCGCGATCCGCTCCTCCGTGACCGTCACTGAGACGCGGATGAGCTGAAGCGTCTGCTGCAGGCTCACGCTGCGCAACAGCTCGCGGGGCGCGGCGGCGAAGATGTCGGCGGCGATCCAGGGCGTCGACTGCGGATCGTCGTACCACTGGATGAAGGATGTGATTCCCGCCTGAGCGACCAGGCCTACCGCGGACCGACGCGCAGGCGGCATCTCCGAGTACCAGGGCAGACTCTGCTCGAGTCGCTGAATCGTCGCGGTCGCGAGATCCCCCGAGATGCGGCGTAGCCACGCCAGAGTCTCGGCCTTGTCGGTGGGATGCGCTGTCATGGCCGGGTCGTCAGCTCTCCCCGCCCGCGTTTCCGCTTGTGCCCGCCTTGACGTTGTGCAGGTCATACTTGCGGATCGCCTGGCCGGCAAGGGCCCGATCGACGGCTCCCTCCTCGGCCAACGCCTGCAGCGTGCGCACCACGATCGAGGGGCCGTCGATCTTGAAGTAGCGTCGCGCAGCCGGACGCGTGTCCGAGAAGCCGAAGCCGTCGGCGCCGAGCGTCGCGAAACGCCCCGGAACCCACGGACGGATCTGATCCTGAACGGCGTGCATGAAGTCACTGACGGCGACCACGGGGCCCTCGGCGTCCTGCAGCTTCTCGCTGATGTACGCGCGGCGGGGCTCGTTTTCGGGGTGCAAGAAGTTGTGCTCGTCGGCGGCGAGGCCGTCGCGGCGCAGTTCGGTCCACGACGTCACCGACCACACGTCGGCCTGAACGCCCCAATCGTCGCGCAGCAACTGCTGGGCTTCGAGCGCCCACGGCACACCGACCCCCGATGCCAGAAGCTGGGCACGCGGGCCCTCACCCTCGGCGGTGGAGATGCGATGGATGCCGCGCACGATGCCCTCGACATCCACACCCTCGGGCTCCGCAGGCTGAACAAGCGGCTCGTTGTAGACCGTGAGGTAGTACATGACGTCGGGGTCGGGGTGGTGTCCGCCGTACATCCGCTCCAGGCCCGACTGCACGATGTGCGCGATCTCGTACCCGTATGCCGGGTCGTACGAGACCGTGGCCGGGTTCGTCGACGCCAGAAGGTGCGAGTGGCCATCGGCGTGCTGGAGACCTTCACCTGTCAGGGTTGTCCGTCCCGCGGTCGCGCCGATCACGAAGCCGCGCGTCATCTGGTCGCCGGCGGCCCACTGCGCGTCGCCCGTCCGCTGGAACCCGAACATCGAGTAGAAGACGTACACCGGAATGAGCGGCTCGCCGTGCGTTGCGTAGGACGTGCCCGTGGCGGTGAACGCGGCCAGCGCGCCGGCCTCGTTGATGCCGACGTGCATGATCTGACCCTGCGGGCTCTCCTTGTAGGCGAGAAGCAGATCGCGGTCGACCGAGGTGTAGTTCTGGCCGTGCGGGTTATAGATCTTCTGCGTCGGGAAGAACGCGTCGATCCCGAAGGTGCGTGCCTCGTCGGGAATGATCGGCACGATGCGGTTGCCGAATCCCTTCGCGCGCAGCAGGTCCTTGAGCAGGCGCACGAACGCCATCGTGGTGGCGACTTCTTGCGTACCCGACCCCTTCTTTGGCATGGCATACACGTCGTCGCCCGGCAGCGTGATCGCCGTGTGCGAGGTTCGGCGCTGGGGGAGGAACCCGCCGAGGGACCGACGGCGCTCCATCATGTACTGGATGGTCTCGTCCTGCGGTCCGGGGTTGTAGTACGGCGGCAGGTACGGGTTCTCCTCGAGCTGGGCATCCGAGATGGGGATACGCATCGAGTCGCGGAAGTGCTTGAGATCCTCGAGCGTCATCTTCTTCATCTGGTGGGTCGCGTTACGACCCTCGAAGTGGTGACCGAGGCCGTAGCCCTTGATCGTCTTGGCGATGATGACGGTGGGCTGGCCCTTGTGCTCGACTGCCGCCTTGTAGGCCGCGTAGACCTTGCGGTAGTCAAGGCCACCGCGGCGCAGCTTGCCCCAGATCTCGTCGTCGGTCCAATCCTTAACGAGCGCCGCCGTGCGCTCATCGCGGCCGAAGAAGTGCTCACGGATGAATGCGCCGTCTTCAGCACGGTAGGTCTGGAAGTCGCCGTCCGGCGTGGTGTTCATCAGGTGCACGAGCGCGCCGTCGGTGTCCTTGGCGAGCAGTTCGTCCCAGCCGGTTCCCCAGACGACCTTGATGACGTTCCAGCCCGCGCCCCGGAAGAAGCTCTCGAGCTCCTGGATGATCTTCCCGTTGCCACGCACGGGACCGTCGAGACGTTGCAGGTTCGCGTTGATCACGAACGTGAGGTTGTCGAGGCCTTCGTTAGCGGCTACCTGAAGCTGACCGCGGCTTTCGACCTCGTCCATTTCCCCGTCGCCGAGGAACGCCCAGACGTGGCTGTCGCCGACATCCTTGATGCCACGGTTCGTCAGGTACTTGTTGGTCATCGCCTGGTAGATCGCGTTGATCGGCCCGAGACCCATCGACACGGTCGGGAACTGCCAGTAGTCCGGCATGAGACGCGGGTGCGGGTACGACGGCAGACCGTTGGGTGCCGCCGACTTCTCCTGCCGGAAGCCGTCGAGCTGTGCTTCGGTCAGGCGTCCCTCCAGGAAGGAGCGAGCGTAGGTTCCGGGGGAGGCATGCCCCTGGATGAAGATCTGATCGCCGCCGGACGGGTGATCCGGGCCGCGGAAGAAGTGGTTGAAGCCGACCTCGTAGAGGGACGCGGACGAGGCGTAGGTCGAGATGTGACCGCCGACGCTGATGCCCGGACGCTGCGCGCGGTGGACCGTGATGGCAGCATTCCAGCGAATCCAGCGTCGGTAGCGGCGCTCCAGCTCCTCGTCACCGGGGAACTCAGGCTCCGCATCCGGCGAGATCGTGTTGATGTAGTCGGTGGTTGGCACCTGCGGCACGTTGAGCTGGAGCTCGTGCGATGTCTGCAACAGGCTCAGCATGATTTCCCTGCCTCGCCCCTGGCCCTTGGCCGAGACGAGCTGGTGGAGGGACTCCTGCCATTCCGCAGTCTCGTCGGGGTCGCTGTCGAGCGGTCCCTGCGAGTACGGATCCTGATCGTTGACGGTCACGTGAAACCTTTCTTCGACGGGCAGGGTGTGCCACGAACGGGCGCCCGTGCGCTGCAGGGTGAGCATCGCAGGGTCTGGTCGTGCGCGTGTCTGTACGGCAGACCACGACCCAGCCTAGCGAGTCCCGCATCCGGTGGGAGCGGGCGAGGCGGCCTGGCTCGGTCAGCCGAAACCATGGATGCCGCTTTGGCCCCGTAGACTCGCCTCGAGGGCCTTTAGCTCAGCTGGTAGAGCGCCACGTTTACACCGTGGATGTCGTCGGTTCGATCCCGGCAGGGCCCACATGAATGCGAGTCCCGACGACCAGCGGCGTCTTCTCGAGGTCGCTGCCTTGGACGCCCGCATCCGGAGTGCCGCCGCAGCGGCGCGTTCACCCGAACAGGCCGCGCGGATCTCTGAGCTGATGCAGGCGCGCACCGAGCTGAATCAAGACCTCGTTCGGGCGCGGGGGACCGTCGATGACGTCCGCGCCGAGCAGCGTCGCCTCGACGACGATCTGAAGGTCGTCGAGGCCCGCATCGCCCGCGATACGGCACGGCTCGCCGACTCGGCCAACGCCAAGGAGGCGCAGAACCTCGAGCACGAGCTAGCGGCTCTGGCGCGGCGAAAGAGTGATCTGGAAGACGCCGACCTCGAGGCGATGGAGCGTGCGGAGGCTGCCGAAGAGATTGTCGCCGGCCTCGAAGCTCGACTTCGAGAGGTCAACGAAGAAGGCGCATCGCTCAGCGCCGCGGCGAAGGCGGCGGTATCAGCGGCCCAGGCCGACGAGGCTGCCGCGACCCGTGACCGCGAGGCTGTCGCATCCACGGTCGCCTCCGATCTTCTCGGTCTCTACGACAAGCTCGCCCAGCGAAGCGCCGGTGCCGCCCTGTTGACCCGACAGACCTGCGGCGGATGCCACATGGTGCTTGCTGGCAGCGACCTCAGCGCGCTGCGTGCCGCCGCGCCGGAGTCTGTCGTCACCTGCCCCGAGTGCGGCTGCATCCTCGTGCGCACGGAGGAGTCGGGTCTCTAGCTCAGCCGGCAGCTAGACCCCGCGGGGCGCCGCGTAGACCCCGCGGGGCGCCGCGTAGACCCCGCGGGGCGCCGCGTAGACTCGGCGGTGCGAATGGGTCGGCCGGACGGTCGCGTCGTGGCGGTGCCACGCCGAGGAACGTCCGGGCTCCACAGGGCAGGGCGGTGGGTAACACCCACCCGGAGCAATCCGCGAGACAGTGCCACAGAAAGCAGACCGCCGGGCTCGTCCCGGTAAGGGTGAAAGGGTGGTGTAAGAGACCACCGGGGTCGTGGCGACACGACCCGCACGGTAAACCTCGTCCGGAGCAAGGCCAGACAGGGGATGATGACGCGGCTCGCCGAGTCCCCGGGTAGGCCGCTAGAGCGGCGCGGCAACGCGTCGCCGAGAGAGATGACCGTCGACGGAGCAGCGCTCCCGAACAGAACCCGGCGTATAGGCCGGCCCATTCGCCCTGTCGGGGCCGTACAGCTCCCGACAGGGCCGCCCTCTCACTGCGCGGCGGTGGCCTGCGCGAGCTGCGGCATCGCACCGAGCGAGAGTGCAGCTGCGCCGATGATCCCGGAGTTGTTGCGGTGCACCGCCGGCACGATCGGGGTGTTGAGCTTCAGCAGCGGCAGGAACTCCTCCGGGTGCTTCGAAACGCCGCCACCCACGACGAAAAGGTCGGGGGAGAAGAGGAACTCGAGGTGGCTGTAGTACCACTGCAGCCGCTTAGCCCACTTTGCCCAGGACAGTTCTTCCCGCTCCATGGCGGAATAGGCCGCGTAGTACTCGGCATCCTTGTCCTTGCCAGGGCGAGCGAGGTGGCCGAGTTCTGAATTGGGAATCAGGACGCCGTTGTAGATCATCGCCGAGCCGATGCCGGTGCCGAGGGTGGTGAGCAAGACGAGTCCCTCAACACCCTTCGCCGCGCCGTAGCGCACCTCGGCAACGCCGGCGACATCGGCATCGTTGGCGAAATGGATGTCGCGGCCCAGCCCGTCTTCGAAGAACTTCTCAGCCTCGAAGCCGATCCACTTTTCCGAAACGTTCGCCGCCGACAGGGTCTTGCCGTTCTTCACGATCGCGGGGAACGCAACGCCCAGGGGGATATCCGAGTCCGCCACCTCGAGCGTTTCGAGAACCTGCTTGACGGCATCCAGCACCGCGGGCGGCTCGGCTCCGGGCGGGGTGGGGACCTTGATGCGATCGGTGACGAGCTCACCCGCTTCGAGGTCGACAACACCCCCCTTGATTCCCGTGCCGCCGATGTCGATGCCCACTGCTCGGGTCAGGTCAGATGCCATGCGATCAGCCTACCCATCCCGGCGCCTCCGATCAGTAGGATCGAGTCAACGGAACCCACCGAGGGAGCAGACGTGTCAGCTGACGCCGAGAAGTACTGGTACAACCTGACCACCGGTCAGGTAGAGAAGGGCTTCGAGTCGCCCGCTGTCGACCGTGCCGGTCCGTTCGAGACCGCAGAAGAGGCAGCTCGCGCGCCGGAGATCATGAAGGAGCGCTCGCGCGCGTGGGCTGATGACGAAGCACGCGAGGACTCCTGGGGTTCCGGCGGCAGCGCCGCCCACTGACGTTCGTACCGAGAGGACCTCCATGGACAAGCAGCGGGACTTTGTTCTTCGCACGATCGAGGAGCGCGGCGTCAAGTTCGTGCGCCTGTGGTTCACCGACGTGATCGGGACGCTCAAGTCGGTGGCAGTTGCGCCGGCCGAGGTTGAGGGTGCGTTCACGGAGGGCCTGGGCTTTGACGGTTCGGCCATCGAAGGGCTTACCCGCTCCTACGAGTCCGACCTGCTCGCGCATCCCGACCCGACCACGTTCCAGATCCTGCCGTGGCGCGGAGAGATCGACCCGACCGCGCGCATGTTCTGCGACATCACGACCCCCGACGGCCAGCCCGCCGTCGCCGACCCGCGTCATGTGCTCAAGCGCACCCTGGCAAAGGCCGCGGACGCGGGATTCACGTTCTACACGCATCCCGAGATCGAGTTCTACCTCCTCAAGTCCTCGTCGTACGGCGCGGAGGGGCCGGAACCAGTCGACTCCGCGGGGTACTTCGACAACGTTCCCGGCGGCACCGCTCACGACTTCCGTCGCCGGTCGGTGAGGATGCTCGAAGACCTGGGAATCTCGGTCGAATACAGCCACCACGAAGGTGGTCCGGGACAGAACGAGATCGACCTGCGCTACGCCGACGCGCTGGCTACCGCCGACAACATCATGACCTTCCGCACGGTCATCAAAGAGGTGGCCATCGAGCAGGGCGTTTATGCGACCTTCATGCCCAAGCCGCTCAGCGGTCAGCCGGGAAGCGGCATGCACACGCACATGTCGCTGTTCGAGGGGGACGTCAACGCCTTCTACGAGGAAGGCGCCCAATACCAGCTGTCGAAGGTCGGGCGGCAGTTCATCGCCGGTCTCCTGCGCCATGCCAACGAGATCAGCGCCGTCACGAACCAGTTCGTCAACTCCTACAAGCGCCTGTGGGGCGGCGACGAGGCGCCCAGCTTCATCTGCTGGGGTCACAACAACCGCTCGGCCCTCGTGCGCGTCCCGATGTACAAGCCCAACAAGGGTCAGTCCTCGCGGGTCGAGTACCGAGCGCTGGACTCCGCTGCCAACCCCTACCTGGCTTATGCGCTGCTGCTCGCCGCCGGCCTCAAGGGCATCGAAGAAGGGTACGAGCTGCCGGCAGAGGCGGAAGACAACGTCTGGTCGCTCAGTGACTCCGAGAGGCGAGCCCTGGGCTACGCGCCGCTCCCGCAGAGCCTCGACCACGCGTTGGAGTACATGGAGGACTCCGAACTCGTGGCCGAGACGCTCGGCGAGCAGGTGTTCAACTACGTCCTGCTCAACAAGCGCCGCGACTGGCAGCAGTATCGTGCACAGGTCACCCCGTACGAGCTGAAGAGCAACCTCGAGATGCTCTGACGCGCCCGGGACCGTCGATGGCATCCACCGAACGGACCACGGGTCTCACCGACCTGGCGCGCGTCGGCTTCAGCGAACTTGCTCAGGCAGACGCCGGGCTCGCGGAACTGGCTGAGACACTCGGCATCGACCGAGCATCCGTGGCGGCCCCTGCTGCAGCCGCCGCAGATCCCGACGCGGCACTGCAGGCGTTACTCCGGGTAGCGCGCCGCGACGCCGACGCACTGCGGGTCGCCGCCTTCGACGAGCGCCGGTGGTCGCACCTGTGGCTTCTGCTCGGCGCGTCGCGCGGGTTCGGCGAGTTCTATGGCCGGCATCCGAATGAGATCATTCAGCTCGAGGGTGGCGCCGACAGGCTCCCGAGCGAGGCGGAGCTTCGTGAAGTCCTTCTGACCGCAGTGGGCGTCCAGGGAGGATTCGCCGACGACGGGTCGGAAGCCGCCTGGGTCCGTTTGCGCATTGCGTATCGGACCCAACTGGCGCGCATCGCGCTCTTCGATCTCTCGCATGTCGCACCGGAAGCCGTCTTGGACGCCGTGTCGAGGGCGCTGGCCGATGCGGCGGCCGCCGCGCTCGAAGCATCCCTGTGTATCGCCAGAACCCGTATTTCAACGGGAGGACCTGCCGGCCAGTTCTCTCGCGAGCAGGTCGATGCGACCCAGCTGGCGATCATCGGCATGGGCAAGTGCGGTGCCCGTGAACTCAACTACGTCTCCGACGTCGACGTGATTTTCGTCGCGGGGACGGATGACGAGTCTCTGGTGTCCGAGAGCCGCGCTGTGGATATCGGCACGCGCCTGGCCGTGCAAACGATGCGTGGAATCTCCGGCGTTGAGATCGAGCCGCCACTGTGGGAGGTTGACCCGAACCTGCGACCCGAGGGTAAGCAGGGCGCTCTGGTGCGCACGCTCGATTCGCACGTGGCCTACTACGAGCGCTGGGCGAAGAGCTGGGAGTTCCAGGCTCTCCTGAAGGCTCGCCCCATCGCGGGAAACCCGGCCCTGGGGGAGGCCTACATCGAGGCAGTTCGACCGCGGGTCTGGGCGAGCGCCGCGCGTGAGAACTTCGTCGACAGCGTGCAGCGGATGCGGGAGCGCGTGACCGACCACATCCCCTCCGAGGAGGTCGCCCAGCAGATCAAGTTGGGTCCGGGCGGCATCCGAGACGTGGAGTTCACGGTGCAGTTGCTGCAGCTGGTGCATGGCCTCAGTGACGAGGCGATCCGGCAGCGCGGCACGCTGGCAGCGATTGATGCGTTGGTCGCTGAGGGGTACATCGGGCGCACGGATGCCGCGGCATTCGCGCGTGACTACCGGCTGCTGCGGCTGCTGGAGCACCGTCTACAGTTGCGTCGGCTCTCGCGTACGCACCTGATGCCCACTGATCCCGACGAGTTGCGCGTATTGGCCCGCGCATCCGGCCTGGCTGACACCGGCGCTGACCTCATCGCGCAGTGGGAAGCGATCAAGCGCGAAGTCCGCGACATTCATGTGCGGCTGTTCTATCGGCCGCTGCTGTCGGCCGTGGCGGCACTGCCCGCTGAGGAGCGCGCCCTGTCCGAGGATCAGGCTCACGACCGCCTCGCGGCGATCGGCTTCCTCGATCCGCCGGGTGCGCTCCGCCACATTCGTGCGCTGACAACCGGTCTCAGTCGCAAGGCGACCATTCAGCGTCATCTCATGCCCGTGATGATCCGCTGGTTCGCTGACGGCGTTGATCCGGACTACGGCCTGATCTCTTTCCGGCGCCTGAGTGAGCGTCTCGGTGACACTCCGTGGTTCCTCCGAATGCTGCGCGACTCGACGGGGGCTGCTGAGCGACTGACCCGCGTTCTTTCCGGTTCGCGGTACGTGGGGGAACTCGTCGAGTGGATTCCCGAGTCAGCGGCATGGCTGGACGGGGAGGAGCAACTTCGGCCCCGCTCTGGTGTGGCGCTCCAGGAGGAAGCCCGAGCCATCCAGACCCGGCACAGCTCCATCGAGGACGCAGCGCGGGCCGTGCGGGCTCTGCGCCGCCGGGAGGTCCTCCGAACTGCGATGGGCGGCGTTCTCGGAATCCTCTCGATCGACGAGATCGCCAACGCGCTGACGACCATCACCGAGGTGACGATCCAAGCCACGCTGCGGGCGGTGCGGCGAGAGGTCGTGCCGCCCGAAGATGATGCACTCGACTTCTCGGTCATCGCGATGGGCAGGTTCGGCGGCGCGGAACTCGGCTTCGGGTCCGATGCCGATGTGCTCTACGTCTATCGTGCCAACGGTGTCGAGGAGGGGCGTGCGAGCCAGCTGGCGAACGCGCTCGTCGCCGGCTTGCGGCAGCACTCGGAGGATCTGCGGCTGCCGCTCGATCTGGACGCTGACCTACGCCCTGAGGGTCGTACTGGCCCGATCGTCCGGTCGCTGGAGGCCTACGCGGCGTACTACCGCAGGTGGTCGCTGTCGTGGGAGGCCCAGGCACTGCTTCGCTCCCGGGGTGTCGCAGGAAGCGTGAAGCTGATCGGCGCGTTCACGGAGCTCGCCGACTCGGTCCGCTATCCGGCGTCTGCCGACGAGAGCGGTTTGCGTGAGATCAAGCGCATCAAGGCACGGGTCGAGAACGAACGTCTGCCGCAGGGTGTCGATCCTGCGAGACATCTGAAGTTGGGCCCCGGTTCTCTCAGCGATGTGGAGTGGCTGGTGCAGCTGCTCCAGCTGCAGCACGCCCATGACGTTCCCGAATTGCGCACCACGTCGACCCTTCGAGCACTCGACGCGCTGGCTTCGCATGGGTTGTTGCCCGCCAGCGCGGTCGAACGTCTGAGACATGCCTGGATCCTCGCGAGCAGATTGCGGTCGGCCAACACCCTGCTGTCGGGGCAGACGAGCGACGTTTTACCGACGGATCGGCGCAAACTCGACGGGCTCGCTCGCCTGCTCGAGTACCCGCCACACTCGGCTTCGCGGGTGGAAGAGGACTATCTCGGCGTCACGCGGCGCGCACGTCGTGTCTTCGAGAAGCACTTCTACGGCTGAAATCGACGTGCGATGCCCAGTGGAAATGGGAGAAGGCCCGCATCCGAGTGGATGCGGGCCTTCTTCGTGATCGGTATCAGACGCCGAAGTACAGCTCGTACTCGAACGGGTGAGGACGGGCGTTGATCGGCTGGATCTCGTTCTCGAACTTGTACTCGATCCAGGTCTCGATGAG
>CETR01018363.1_pt1 | contig 17927 bp, 17 predicted proteins | sample 531281 | NCBI WGS metagenome assembly CETR01 (sample SAMEA2622568, study PRJEB7988) | marine metagenome | biome: marine biome (ENVO:00000447); feature: mesopelagic zone (ENVO:00000213); material: "saline water (ENVO:00002010), including plankton (ENVO:xxxxxxxx)" | depth 696 m
GATATTTTCCCAATTATGTATGAACAAGTCAAATTTCGATGTATCAAATATATGTAAGAAAATAAGATTGATTTGTTTCGGCGTATCGAAATTAACCAACCCTAGAGATTGGTGATGAAGATCTATGTTCCCAGACATCCTTGAATGTAAAAAAGCAAACCGATATGAAAACAACCAAAATGACGGAGCCTATATATGTGGAATTCGGAGCTCCCAATTGGTTTGCTAAGATTCCCGCTCCGAGGCTTCCAATAGGCATAAACCCCCAAGTCATCATGAAGATTCCGGTAGCTCTCCCTCGGTACCTGTCGTCCAGCATTCTTTGGACAGTAGCTCCGCCGACTGAAAAAAATGACATCATGCACCCGGATACTATCATCATCAATCCAAGAGCTATAAGGTATTTGTTATTCAAACCGAACAATGCCATGAGTATTCCCATCATGACTAGGAATCCGAATAGTATTTTTCCGGGTCTTGCAATGTTCGAAAATGAGGCGAGTATAAAAGTACCCACAAATGATCCGACTCCCGCCGCTGACAATAAAAGGCCTAGGCCCTCAGGTCCCACACTGTAGACTTCGACAGCGTATACCGGTAATAATCCATTTATAAATGGAATGACTAAAATCGCCATTCCTAAATTCATAATTGTTAGTCCTATTAGGGACCGACTTCTTGATACGTAAGAGATTCCGGCCCTGAGTCCCGAACTGAATGATTCGAGTGGAGAATCTGGCACTTTTAACTGGTCGGGTTCAAGTCTTATGAAAAGAATGATTATTGCTGTAATTCCCAGGAACAAAGCCTCTAGCAGAAAAAGAGGCGCCGGGCCCACGAGGGCGATGAGGAAGCCTCCGATCGCTGGAATCACAAGTCTAGTAACGCTGAATGCCATGGAGTTCAAGGCGAAAGCATTTACAAGATTTTCCCTTGGTACGATCTGAGCCAGCAGTGCCATTCTTGCTGGATCATTGATTATCCAAGAAAGTCCGGCGAGAAAAACTACCAGGAACAAATTCCATGCACTAGTGTGACCATAATAAACAACGAAAAAATATGAGGTCATCAAAATGGACCCATAAATAGGCGTGGCAATCAGAAGTTTTTTCTTGTTAAATCTATCTGTAAGTAATCCTCCAAGAGGTGCCCCTAAAAGAACCGGGAGTGCGTCTAGACCAAGGGCAATGCTTGTTACCAGCGCTGATCCCGTGATCTCGTACGCGAGCCAGCCAATTACTACTTGCTGTACCCAGTATCCGCTACTGAAGGCTGATGTAGCGAACCACAGATACCGATAATTTCTATGGCGAAACGACTCAAATGTACCTATTCGTTTGGTAAATTCAGAAAAACTTTTTAGCAATGGCAAAAGAGTTCTCAGGTTTCGGTCTGGTCGACCTGATTAACACGTAATTAGTTTGATCTTTAGTGGCCTTGGGCGAACAGAATACGCCTTCTAAGACACCAAGTAAACAAGAATCGGATCTAAGGCTTTTTTTAATACCTAGCTACGATTTTGTCTGTCTCGTTGATAGCATGAGAGTATCCAATTGTTAATGCGTTTACGTCGTGACAGCAATTCAGCCACGTAGTTCCTTTATCGACAGCTAATTCCATGGCTTCACCAGGGTCAACGGCTGTCCCCATTGCTTTTCCATTGGTCCTGCAGGATTCTCCGACTTTCTGAAATGCTTCCGTGACTTTCGGATGAAGTATTGGATGACCAGGTTCCCGATGAACTCCATAACTTTGAGATAAATCACCCGGACCAACGAAAAGTAGATCGATACCATCTACTTTGGCAATTTCTTCACACGCGTCCACCCCCTCCTTATCTTCAATCATTACACCTAGAAGGACATTCTCGTTCGCGAAATCAAAATAGTCTGGCTTCTCTGCTTTTCCAAACTCTGAATCCCTTCCACCGCCCATTCCCCTCATGCCTAAAGGGTGGTATTTGGCCATTTCAACAAACGACTTTGCCTCCGATGCACTTTTGCAGTGGGGCCATATCAGACCAGAGGCCCCAATCTCTAAAGTCTTTATAACCTGGTTATATGGCCCATGAGGTATGCGAACAAAAACGTCGAGATTGCATGCCCTAGATGCCAAAACTAGAGTAGCTAGATCCCTGAAATCTGCGTGGCTGTGTTCCATGTCTATCCATACACAGTCATATCCCACCGACGCTAAGGTCTCGACGACTGTTGGATCAAATACTCTGTTTATTTCTGGGACCTTTACTATTTCTCCGTCCAGTAGTTTTTGCTTGGTAATGTTCCTTCTTTTCATATATGTCATTGTTTCTCCTAATGAATACTCGGTTGCTGCCGGAGATATTTTGTAAAACTTAAAGTGTATTATTTCCGAGTCCTATAACAGTGGAGATGCTACACCATGAAGATCATAGATTTAAAATGCGCCATCATTGGTGGTCAACCAGTAATAAGAATTAAGACCGATGAAGGTATAGATGGATATGGGTCAGCTGCCCGCCTACGATCTGCTCATATTCGCTGGCACGTTGAACATTATAGGGACCTTATTCTCGGGTCGGATCCCACAGACGTTGAAAGGACTGTCCTTAAGATTCGTCGGTTAGGAGCTTTCAAACCGTGGGGCGCTTCAGTGAGTGGTATTGAAGTGGCATTGTGGGACATCGCAGGAAAGGCCGCAGATGTTCCTGTATACAAACTTTTGGGGGGTAAGATAAGGGATAAAGTGCGGGTATACAACGGAGCAATTCGAACCCCGTTATCCTCGAAAAACCCTGAAGACTACGCAGAATCATCTGCAAACATGAGGGATCTGCCTCAAGGATTTACCATAATAAAACAAGCAATATCTTTTCATGGAAAAATGGATGCGGATGTGCCGGACTACTTTTATGGAGATCACCAGGGAGTCAGCATTCCTGGGAGGCACCCCTCTCCTTCTTATCCGAACCGCGGATTACTGACTGAAAAAGGTTTCAATCACACAGTGGATTGTGTAGAGGCGATGAAGGAAGTACTGGGTGATGAAGTTGGTCTTGCACTTGATTGTGGACCCGGAATGACGGTCACTGACACGCTGAAACTTGCTCAGACGTTGGAGCCTTATAATGTTATTTGGCTTGAAGATACTGTTAGAGGCGACTTTTCCCCCTCTGTTGATCCCGATCTTTTTTTGCAGATCACTCCCTATACAACAACTCCTATTCACACTGGGGAGCAAATCTATTTAAGAGATAATTTCAAAGATTTAATTGAAAAAAAGGCTGTCAACATAATTGGACCTGATCCTTTGGATGTTGGTGGGATAGCCGAGATGAAGTGGATTGCCCAATATGCTGATTTACATGGAATACTTTTTGCTCCACATGGGATCGGGGTGGGGCTGATTGGTTTGGCGGCTCAAGTACAAGTAGCGGCTACTTATCCGGATAACTTTATAGCCTTTGAGTACTCTACCGGCCAGCCGGAATGGTGGTACGACATAATACAAGGCCTACCCGGTCAACAGGGACACCCTGAATCAATCGTTAAAGACGGTTTTATTGATGTATGGGATAAACCAGGTTTGGGAATAACTTTAGATGTAGAACTCGCCAGACAGTATTTGGAGCCTGAAGACGATTTTTTTTTCGATTGACAGAGAATATAGATCTTGGATTCATTTTCAGATTACCTAAATCCAAGCTGTAGATTTATGGAATATGTTAGTTAATAGTCTCCAATTACAGTGTTGACCAATGAACCTATTTTTTCGACCTTTACTTCGACTCTGTCCCCTATATTTATTTCCGCCGTTTCAGGACAGCCGGAGGGAATTATATCGCCTGGATAAAGTGTCATTACCTCGGATACCCAACTGACTAACTTCGGAATCGAAAATAGCATGTCTCTTGTATTTCCAGAAGCTGATATTTTGCCGTTTACGAGGCATTCGATGTCGAGATTGCCAGGATCACTTATTTCAGTTTCAATATGGGGTCCTATGGGGCAGAACGTATCGTAATGTTTCCATCTCATCGTGATTCCCGCGCCTATTTCTGGACGTTCCGGATAGCTTGATATATCAACAGTTTCTCTAGCACTCACGTCGTTTACACATGTATATCCCAGCACGTAATCCAATGCCTCTTTCTCATCAACGTGTCGTGCAACCTTGGATATTACGATTCCAACCTCTGCTTCGTGAATAACTTTCTTACAGCTGCGTGGAAATACTATGTTCCCTTCATGACGCTGATAGGTCCCTGGTTGTTTCATGAATATTCCAGGTCCATCTCTATCATCCCTTTCGCCGTAGTTGGCCGCTATTGCTGGGACCTTATTCAGAGGGGAGATAGGAGCCAACAACGTAACGTCGTTTAAGGAGTGGATTTCACCTCCTAGATTTATGTCGTCGAATGGGCTTCCCTTAATTGATCGGATGGTTTCCTTTTCCAATACTCCCCATTGGTCACCGGTTGAAGTTCGAAATTTTACAATTTTCACGAGTTACTCCTACTAGTTATGCTGCGGTTATATATCCTATGAATATATACATAATTATTCCAAAAAGACTTATAGATCGTTATTTATGAAGTCAGCAATCCTCTCTCCTATCATCATCGTGGCAACGTTTGTATTAGCCCTGACACAGTCAGGCATTATAGAAGCATCAGCTACTCTTAGGTTTTCTGTCCCATGCACCTTACCAAACTGGTCAACCACTGCCAGGGGATCAGAATCGGGTCCCATTTTGCATGTTCCAGAAACATGATGAGTTGTCCTCACGTTTTTCAAAAGCCATTTATTAAATTGTTCCGTTGAACCCATATCTTCTTCAGTGGGTATGACTCTCTCTTCAACTATGTTTTTATATTCCCCACTTTCCACAACAGAGATGCATAGCTCTACGCCTTCTCTAAGTCTTCGAAGGTCTTCCTCTTCTCGTAGAAAATTGTAATCAAGATATGGTTGGATCAGAGGGTCAGCTGACCTGAGAGTGAGACTACCCTGTCCTTTGGCCAGGTATAACATGGCGGTGATAGCTATATGATTGATGGAGTCTTCAGGGCCAAGATAAACGCTTGGGTTCGCTGTGCTGACAGGTTGTAGAAACATGTCATTGCGCAGATTCGAATTGGAAGCTGTATACCTAAGTCCTACCTGAACCCTTTTGTATGGATCAGGGTCTTGTGAACGATTTTCTTTTGTTTTCCATACCACTTGTGCCTGTGGGTGGTCACGTAAGTTTTTACCAACCCCTGGAAGATTCTTTACAACTGCTATTCCGTGGTTCTTAAGTTGCGCGGCGTCCCCTATTCCAGAGAGCATCAACAGTTGAGGCGATCCTATTGCGCCTCCTGAAACTATTACTTCACTAGCTTCTATAGTTGTCGTCTGGTTTTGACGGATGATGGTCACACTTTCAGTCTTAGTTCCGTTGAAATTCAGTGATATGACAAATGCTTCCGGAATTATGGTTAAATTTCCCCTTTTCATTACGGGCTTTAAGTATGTGAGCCATGTACTTTGCCTGACCCCATCGATTGTGTTGAATGGTACTGGGCCGACTCCCGTGGAATCAGGATCGTTGTGATCTTTGGCTGAATTAAATCCAAGTGCCTGACAGCTTTTGTAAAAGGCCATCTGGTTAGGTTGCCATTCCTCTTCAGGGTCTCTTTTACACTTTACTGGACCAGATGTTCCATGAAAGTCACCAGAAAAATCTAGATCGGTTTCAAGTTTCCTAAAGAAAGGCAGACAATCCTTATAGCTCCATTTTTCGTTACCAAAAGAAGCCCAGGTGTCATAGTCTGTTGGTTCTCCCCTTAGGAAAATTTGCGCGTTGACTGAACTGGATCCGCCCAACGTTGTTCCTCGTGGAACCAGCATAGGTTGCTGTTGATCAGTTGATCTGGCGACAAACATTCGGCCAGCTCCACTATTCGCTATATCTGTCCAAGAATTTACCTTAACAGGGTCGCCAGATGAGTCGTAGCTCTGTTCAAAGCCCTTAATGAAGTCAGGCATATCAGAAAACCGATGATACATGGGCCCGGATTCAATAAGAAGGACAGAAATATCGGGATTCTCTGTTAGTCTGGCTGCGATTATGGCCCCTGCTGATCCAGAACCTATTATTAGGAAATCGTAAGCATTATCGCCCAATAGGGATGTCTCCAATCATTATAAATTTCATATTCAAAACACTAGAACTTTATTAAGTTCCAGCTTTTTAGTCACCAGATATCAAAAAGCTATCAAATAGCCTTATTCCTGAGTTCTTTTAAGCCATTTTGGATATAACCTTGGAATTGGCAAAGAAACATTCGTCCACCGGCGTTAACCCATCTTCCGATATTGCTGTCATCAGCAGTGGAACCAGTTGAATATCCCGCGGCAACGATTCTCTTCATTGTTTTCTCGACGAGGTCTTTAACTTCCGGGTGGTCTGGATGCCCTAAGTAGTCAGGTCCCATGCTCTGAGATAGATCTCCTGGCACTACCATTAGGCAATCGATCCCTTCAACGGTTAATATTTCATCCAGATTGTCGATTGCTTCAACGTCTTCAATTAGACCTATTAGAAGTATCTCATCATTGGCTTTCTGGATATAGTTAGTTACTCCAAGTCCTTGTCGGGAGCCTCCCATTCCTCGTTTGCCAACCGGGGTAAACTTTCCTCCTCGCACAAGTCTCTCAGCATCAGATTTTGTATCAACATGAGGCACCACTACACCTTGTGCTCCTCTGTCCAATGCTCTGCCCACCAACCAGGGGTCATTGTTGTTAACTCTCACTAAGGAGGTCATGCCCCAAAGATCACACACTCTGGAGATATCGCCTAGGTCGCCCCATGTTACCGACCCATGTTCCATTTCTATCCATATCATGTCCACAAGACCGGTTGATCCCAGGAAGTCGATCATGTCGGTGTCGCTAGAGTTAACTGCAATTACTGTCTCGTTGTTCCTCAGTTTTTGTTTCGCTCTGTTTTGTCTAAGTTCTGCCATGACTTCTCCTTAAATATCGTACTCAGTAGTTAATATCAATTTTGTTTAGAGTTACTAGTTTGATGGCTTCCAACCGTAGATTTTGGTTAGGCTGCCTCCCATTAACGTTGACTTCTCTGATTCGGATAAAGCATCAGTGACCCTGAATGCCTCAACTCCCTGTTCATATGTCAGTAGATCTACTGCTCTGGTCCAGTCAGTACCCCACATACACCTATCTAAACCGAAAGCGTCAAATATTTTTTCAAGAGGTTCCCATATGTCTGGGTACGGGAATGGTTGATGAGACAGAGTGCACGCTCCCGATATTTTTATAACTACATTGTCGAATGAAGCGAGCGAAATCACATTGTCCAAATCAGAAAAAGGATTTTCAGGAACGGGTGGAACGTGTGGTTGAATCAAACCCACATGATCTAGCACAAATCGTGTATTTGGGTTTCGGGCGGCAAGATTGCTAAACATGGACAGATTTCCCGCACACATTACATTAAGCGGAATATTTGCATCTGACACTGCAATACAAATTCTATCGAGACCCGGGTTTTCTTCGCTGTATGTGTCCGCACGTAGAAATAATCTTGCGCCCACAACGCCTGGAATCTCTGCCCATGCAGCGATTTCATTAGCTACATGCTCAGAATCTGGATTGAAGGGTTTTATAAGGGCAAAACGATCTGGATATGCCGCATACACATCAAGAGCATAGCTTGGGTCATAGCCGTATAGGCTATTTGGTGAGACAAGTATGGCACCGTCGACCCCAACTGAATCCATGGCTTTAACCATGTCCTCTCCGCTGACTTCTTCGGGCCCTTGTAGAAATCCTAGCCACGGTCGCTCTTCACTATTACGCAGATAAGAATGAACCTGGCAATCAATAGTTAAATTTTCTTCTGACATAAATTATTTTCCTTTAAAGATTCTGAGCCGATTTTGACTTTAGTGCTTTGAGGTTTTCTTCGGCCCCTTCAAGCAGAAATCCGAGGTCAGAATTACACATGATTACGCGCATGCCTTTGGATTCCCATTCTGACAGCACGGCCACGTTTCCCATGTGTATGCCCGGGGCGATACCCAGTTTGGAAGATATTTCTATCACATGTTCAATTGCTTCAACCACTTCCGGATGATCTGTCTGCCCAGGCACCCCGTATGACAGGGATAGATCCTCCGGACCAACAAGTGCTATATCGATTCCAGGAGTACTCAAAATTTCCTCTAGATTCTCAATAGCTATTTTTCTTTCTATTTGAGCGATGGCAATGGTATCTTCATTTTGCGTTGATATGAATTCTTCTAAATCTCCGAATATGTAATCAGAGTGTGGGGCATCTGAAGATAACCCTCTCACTCCAAGGGGAGGATACTTCATGTATTGAACCAGACCTTTGGTGTCCTCCACAGACTCAACCCTTGGTAACATAAGTCCCATTGCACCGGCATCAAGATTTCCTGCCACAAGGCTGTAATCCAAATTTCGTATTCGCACAAGTGGGCAAATTTGTTCGAGCCGAGCTACCCGAAGTATTTCTCGGACAACCCCTTGGTCAAAGGGCCCGTGTTCACAATCAATCATAAAGAAATCAAACCCTGCTCTATTAAATATCTGGGCAGTAGTGGGGGTGGCCATTTCTTGCAACATGGTTCCATATATTGTGTGACCAGTTTTAATTTTTTTCTTAATTGGATTTCTAAACAAGCTTGACCTCCTAAATATTTCAGTTCGCTGTGCTATGTATGTGTTATTAGCTAGGTATTTTTGTCAGTTGGGTTACAAATCATGGCGTGAGGAACCAGCCTACCTTTGGGATTGAGGGATGGACTTATAAGGGTCATTCCGATTTTTTCCATAATTTTTAGGGATTGTGTATTCTCTTCTCTGGCACTAGCTATTACTTTATTGAAAGACCAATTCTCCAGTCCGAGGGTAAGAACCGCTTGTGCGGCCTCTGTAGCCAGGCCATTACCCCAGTAATTGCGGTCAACCAACCAACCCATTTCTGTTTCTCCCTCGTACTCTCCATAGGATCTCACAAGGAATCCACAGTAGCCGATTAGCATATTTTCGTGTTTTGAGATTAGGGGCCAAGTCGTCCACTGTTGAGTTGAACTCTCAGCCCTGCAGTGCTGGACAAACTGTTCTACTTGTTCGAATGTTGCTGGCTGGTAGTCCCATACATAGCGCATCACCTCTTCGTCAGACATTATTTTGTGAAGTGCTTCAATATCTGCGAGACACCACTCACGAATGATGAGTCTTTCAGTTTCAGTAATTATCCTAGTCAACCCTTCCCCCCAAATAAATGTTTGATTTGGACGAGAACCCTATCACAACATTTTCCAGTTGTTATTTCAGCAAGTGTAGTGTTTAGTTTGCATAGGCGCTATTGCACCTCCCATAAAAAGACTCAGTTATTTTGGTCATCCTTAAGGTTATGAGGTGCTATTATTTTCGCATTAAAATGCTTGAGAGGGATTTCCAAATGAAGATTAGAAGCATAAAAGCCTATGGGGCGAAGTTCCCACCTCCCACATCCTCAGAAAAACCAGCTCGTAACAGTTGGTTTATGGATACTGAAGTGGCTAATCCTATGTCACGCTATCCAAGATTCAAGAGACATAGAGATCTCTGGAAACCGCCATGGGAAGAATTATCAGTTTGTGTCGTTACGGCTGAGGATGGAACATTCGGTGTCGGAATGACTACCTTCAGTGGCCCCGTTAATTCCCTGATCAACGACCACTTCGCTCCTTTACTAGTCGGTGAAAACTGTATGGCTATCGAAAAAATCTGGGACATGATGTTCAGGCTGTCATCCCCTTATAGCGCAGCAGGAATAGCAAGCTATGCGATTAGCGCGGTTGACTTGGCTCTATGGGATCTGAAGGCAAAAATAGCTGACATGCCCGTATACGAACTTCTTGGTGGTCCTGCTAGGGAGGAAATTACCTGCTATGCGACAGGAAACGATACTGACTGGCACATGGAACTTGGTTTTGGGGCTACGAAGCTGGCATGTCCCTATGGTCCCTCTGATGGTTTAGAAGCTTTGGACAAAAACGAGGAACTTATTTCAAAAAATCGGGCCTTAATAGGTCCCCACGTTGAATTGATGCTTGATTGCTGGATGGCTTTTGATCTCGAATTTGCGGTCAGGCTTGCAGAAAGATTGAGGCCATACAACCTAAAGTGGATAGAAGATTGCTTGATACCTGAAGATTACCAGGGATTCAAAGAATTAAGGAAACGACTTCCATGGCAGTCTATTGCAACTGGTGAGCATTGGTACACGTCTCTTCCATTCCTGTCAGCTGTATCGGACAGATCAGTAGACTATCTCCAACCTGATATACAGTGGGTTGGGGGCATGACTGCTGTCGTTAAAATATGCCATATAGCAGAGGCAGCCGGAATATCAGTTATCCCTCATGGGGGTGCGAATACCTCTTACGGGCAACATGCATGCTACGGTATGCCGAACATTCCTCTCGGCGAGTATTTCATGCAGACAAGCCCTGGAATGCAGCTTGACCACTTCGACAGATCCGGTAGCGAGTCAGCGGGAGTATCAGTACCTCAAAATGGATGTATAGTTCCAAATGATTCACCCGGATTCGGAATTGAATTGACGATGGATGACATTGAGAAAGCAACGGCCTGATACAGAAGGTGTTTTAATCGCCAGTGTTCATAGAATTGAACCTGAATCCTGAAGTTTAGTTATGTCTTCCCAATTGTAGTTTAGTTCCTTGATTAATATAGATTCAGTGTCTTGGCCAAGTTCTGGGGCTTCTTTCCATATGCTAGCGGGAGTCTCACTGAAAGTGACAGGGAAACTGCACATCTTAGTTGTGCCCAGAGTAGGGTGTTCAAATTCAGATATGTAATTGTTCGCTATAACCTGGGGGTCGTCTTTCAACTCGCTCACATACTGAACTTTGGCAAATATTAAATCTTCATATTCATTAAAAATACCTATCCATTCATCGGAAGATTTAGCTTTAAAGCGATCGGCGATAATCCTTGTGAGTTCTGGTGATCCAGCAGTCATACCTTTAATTTCACCGACGAATGGATGATCGATATACTCTCTTATATCCAAAGCAGTGGCGAAGTCAGCCCAATATCTGTCAAATTGGGCGCTCATAAATTGGATCCATCGCCCGTCTCCACATTCATAAGCGTTAACCAATGGATTCATCGGATTGGTTCGATCTATAGAACCAAATTGGTAATTAGAGAGGAGTTCCATCCCCACTGATAGTCCTTGCAGCCACATACTGCTGCTTAAATGGGAGACGTCCACCCTCTGACCTTTGCCGGTCTGCTCCCTAGCGAATAATGCAGAAACTATACCGAGGCAGAGTATAATTCCACCCATCTGATCTGACACAGCTCCGGCTATGTATGACGGTTCATCCTGGCTGTCAAAGGTAGCTGACATCATCAGTCCTGACCTAGCCTGTCCGCAGCCATCTAGAGAAGGTTTTGATGCGTCAGGTCCCTCGGGACCGTAGCCAGATCCGGAAGCGTAAATGAGTTTGGGATTAATTTTCCTTAAAGTTTCGTAATCCACTCCGAGTTTTTCTGGAACCCCCTTTCGATAGTTCTCCACAAAAACATCTGCTGACTTAACTAATTCATGGACTATTCGCATACCTTGTTCAGTTTTCAGATTTAGCGCGATTCCTCTTTTATTTCTGTTACATGTTTCAAAATAGGCATTTCTTCCACCTTCAAGCCCTATCGGTCTGGAACTCATCCTAGCCACCGCTCTGCCTATATCGCCGTCAAGGGATTCTATTTTCACGACGTCAGCTCCCATGTCTCCCATCATGGACGACGCCACCGGACCGAATTGATATGATGTCCAGTCCAAAACCTTTAGGCCACTCATGGCTCCTTTCCGTTGAATTGCACTAGTAGTATCGTTCGTCTTCATCACTTCATCTCTCCTTACTAGGTTTATCAAGTAGCAGGTTTTTCAGATTGTTTATTTAGGCCAAGTAAAGCTGGCCGGTTAGAAGTTTACGCGGGGATTTATAGTAGATGGTAAAGATTTCCTTATGAATCAACTAAACTGAATTTAACAGAATTTTGTGGTCATACAAAATCTCTCAAAGTTGTTTATTGATAGTTTCATAACAATGCGTAAGGATTATTTGGTGGTTTCGATTGAGTGTTACCATCCGGAAAGATAGAAAGTCTTGGAATGAGGATTTGATATGTACTGGAAACAAACAGAGGAAACGGACATAAATAAAGTGGAACGCATACACGACGGGGAGGGGCTGATAAAACGTAGGAATCTTTTTGGATCGTCGAGCCACCTACCTGTCGATATTGAAATATGGGAGTTGGATGAAGGGGTAAGCGAAGGTGATCACACACACGGCGATAATCGTCCTTTGGAGGAGTTCTATTATTTTCTGGAAGGTACTGGGGAAATGACTATAGGAGAGGAGATTATTCCTGTTAACATCAATGACGCCGTCATGGTTCCTCCTGGTGTTGATCATGGCATAAGAAACACTGGGCAGGGCCCACTAAAAATGATGATTGTGTGGGGGATTTCTGAAGGAATTTATGATGGCTGAATTGGATGGCAAGCGCCGTTTAAAGACTATATTTATTCGGCGATGGCCCGGTTTTGGACGCTTTTTATGACCTAAATAGGCGACGAATTAATAGTTATTTCCGAAGGATGCTATATCCAGTGGATATCAAGGGACTGTTTACCAGACTTTCTTGCGTTTAAAATCCGGACGATTTGTCGCAAACGTATATAAACGGCTGGTTGGAGATAAATCTTCTTAGATTCTCTCGAAACACATCCCGTCTACCCTCATACATTCTTTTACTAACTGCAGACATGTGTGGAGATATAATCACGTTTTCAAGATCCCACCAGGGACTATTTTCAGGCAACGGCTCTGTTTCAAAAGCGTCGATGCCGGCTCCTGATATTCGATTATTTTTCAAGGTGTCGAATAGCGCATCCTCATCCACGATGCCTCCTCTAGATATGATGATCATGTGTGAGGATGGTTTCATCAGGGCTAATTGTTCAGTTCCAATCATTCCTCTGGTGTCGTTTGTATAAGGAGCCGTGACAACCAACCAGTCAGATATCTCCATAAGGTCGTCTAGTCTATCAAGTCCCCAAACATCAATAACACCTGGGGGAGGAGCAATTGGATTCTTGTCCACTGCATACACGTCCATTCCGAAACCGGTTGCCCTGCGGGCTACCGCCATGCCTATGCCTCCCAAGGCCAATATGCCCATCGTGCTGTCCTCCATTTCTATGAAGGTAGGACTGTATTTGTCAGCGTCCCATGAATGGGCTTTCTGATCCACCATCATCTCGTTGGTCCGATGTGCGAATGCCAAGCACATTGAAAAAACATGGTCTGCCATTGGAGCAGTATGGGGACCACGTGCATTGGTGAGGACAACATCACTGTTAACAAGTTCAGTAATGGGTGTGAGTGTGTCGATTCCTGTTCCGGGGCAATGAAGCCATTGCAAATGATCAGCCTGAATAAAAACGTCACGGGAAGGTGCTCCCATAAAGACATTTGCATCCTTTATTTCTCTAGCTTGGTCTTCTTCCGAGGATACGAAAACTAAATCCAGGTCTGGGAATTCCTTTTTTAGGCTCTGCTCGAATCCGTCGCCAAAGAGACTTGTAACTACTACCTTCACCGTCTTCTCCTTATCATACGTTCGTTAGACATTGGTAGACCAAAGTGTGCGGATTATACATTGTGAAAAATTATAGGTAGTGAGTATGCCGGAACCCTGATTCCTATTCTCTGTTAATCCAAGTTTTGTAAAACATATCTAATTGTTTGGCATTACGGAGCCGTATGACAGGAACGTCTTCAGGGATATATTCAGACAATGTATTTTCCCTGTTGGCTATTGCTGTGTAGTTGGTTATGTACCACCACCATAGGGAGTCCGTACTAAAAAATTTGGCCCATGATTCGAAATTGTCACCACATATTTTGGTTCGATCAATCATTCTTTTTAAGGACCTGATAAAGATCCGTTTTAACATTACTCGCCATGGCAGGTCTAGCCATATGAACATATCTACTTTAGATGAAGGACAGTCTAGTTTTGTAAAGTAGTTCCCATCTATGATCCAGCTGTTACCGGCGCATCTGATTGATATTTCAAGCAGACGTTGGAAATCTTCTGCAGACCGCTCTATCCAGTTAGGTAGAAAGTGCAGGGCATCAAGCTCGATGTTTTGGTAACCATATCTGCTCGATAACGCTTTGGCGAGAGAGGTTTTGCCTCCACCACCAACGATATTGATCCTTTTTCCTAGGGGGTGTTGTATATCGACTATATGTAAAGACATTTTATGCTAGCCGGTTTTACTTTCAGGTGATTGACTTAACTTCAGATTGTTTCTGTACACCCTATCCCATTTATAAGATGTAATAATGCGTTTGATTCACAACAATGGTTGTTAATAATATGAGCAAATATTAAGGAGTTTTTGTGAAAGAGTCACCTGTGATTACAAAAGTGGAAGCGATTCATGTCAAATATTCCCTTGAAAACCTTGGGAAGGATTACAACACCTTTAACATGGTGTATGAAGCTGGCTCCAATCTTGAACAAACCACATCGATACTTCGTTTACATACTAATGTTGGAATTGTCGGCGAATATGTGGGTGTGATTGGACCAGCTCTTGCTGAGGTAAGAGCGGTTGCGGATTATCTTATCGGAAAAAGTGCTCTATCCAGGGAATCTATATACAACGATATAAAGCGAGCATCTAGGCAGTGGGGAGGCCTGGGCCTGGGTGTCATTGACATTTGTCTTTGGGACATTGCCGGTAAACTCTATGATGAGCCTTTGTACAGACTATTGGGAGGTGAAAAGCGCCCATTAAAGGCTTATGCTTCAACGCTCCATGGTGATGAAAACGGAGGTCTTACTACGCCGGAGCAATTTGGAGAATTCGCCCAACAATGCCTGGAAATGGGCTACAAGTCCTTTAAGGTGCATGGCTGGGGTATAGCTAGAAACAACATTGAAAGAGAGATTGAGAATGTACTCAATCTGGGAAAAAAGTTCAGCGACAAGATGGATCTATTGATTGACCCTGCCTGTGAAGTAAAGAATTTTGGGGACGCACTGAAGCTCGGGAGAGCCTGTGATGAAGCAAAATTTTTCTGGTTGGAAGATCCCTTCCAGGACGGAGGGGTTTCTCAGTTTGCCCACCGAAAACTACGTCAGATGATAAAAACTCCAATATTGCAGACAGAGCATATACGCCTACTTGAGCAGCATGTAGATTTTATAGTTGCAGAGGCTACTGATTATGTGCGTTGTGGTGCCCATGAAGATGGAGGAATAACAGGCGCCATGAAAATCGCACATGCTTCAGAAGGATTTGGTCTTGATGTGGAATTACACGGGCCTGGCCCAGTTCACAGACACGTAATGTCTGCAATCAGAAACACGAACTTTTTTGAAGTTGGCCTGGTGCATCCCCTTGTGAAGACAATCTGGCCTTCCATATACCAGAACTATAGTGACGATCTTGACTGTATAGACAATGAGGGAAATGTCTATGCACCTGATGGTCCAGGGATAGGGGTCGATATCGATTGGGACTGGATCAAACACCATAAAGTTGGAGAAGAAATTATTAGTGGATAGATTCGCGATTTCGAAGGAGAGCGTGTGGCTAACTCAAATATCAAAAATGTTGAATGGAATAATGTAATCGAAGCGATTGAAGAATGTTATTCCTTGGGATGGAGCGACGGACTACCCGTGGTGCCCCCTGAAAAATCAAGGGTTCAGGAATTTATTGATTTTGTAGGTAGAGATCCAGATGAAATACTAGGAGAAGTTCCTGAGAGAAGAAGGCAAGTAACTGTTTTGAAAGTGGCCGCCAATGCTGTGATGGCTGGGTGTCTCCCTGGGTATTTTCCGGTAGTAATTTCTGCTACTGAAGCGATGCTAACTGACGAATTCAATCTGATTGCTCCTTCTTCGAGTCAGGGAGGTGCTGGAATTCTTGTAGTGGTGAATGGTCCTGTATCAAGAAACATAGATATGAATTCCAAGGACAACCTCTTTGGTCCCGGGAATAGAGCAAATGCGACAATTGGCAGGGCAGTGAGGCTGATTTTGATGAACGCTTGTGCTTCAATACCTGGATTATTTGATAGAACAAATATTGGCCATCCTGGTAAGTACACATATTGTATAGCGGAGAATGAATTAGAAACTCATTGGAATCCGCTACATGTTGAACGTGGATTTTCTATGGAGCAAAGCACCGCTACAGTTTTTGCTGCTTGGGAGCCAAGGCAGGTTCGCTCCGCTTCTGAAAAGTATGCTGCCTTGGATTCGCTAATTGATGTAGCCTCCACTCTTGGGACGTCACTTGCAAATGATGACTCTGTGGCAGACGGAGGGCCCTTGGTGAGGCAAGGACAGATTCTACTGACGATGGCGGGGGCATCTGAATTCTGGTCGGACTGGAGCAAAAACGATATCAGAGATTATGTGTATCCTAGGATCAGAAGGTCAGTAGGAGACTTAAAAAGAGTAAAAGCGATTTCTGGAGATTATGTGGAAGGAGATGATGATCGTTATGTTCAATTGGTGCCGGAACCTGAGGATATATTGATCGTTTATGCTGGTTCTCCAGAAGCAGCCGCATACAGAAGCGCTGTAATTCACAGTGAATTACCAAAAGTGTCTTCAACGGCAGTTACGAGGGAAATTGTGGATACTAGTTAGGCAGGAATTAATTTTATCAATCCCTTTTATAGGAGATATTCAATGACTACTACAAATAAAAGAGTTCATCAATTAGTTGATCCGACAACCTCAGCCATTGTTCCTGAGTTCACCTTGTCACCGCGGCTCGATTCTCTAACGAATAAAAAAATGGGTTTAATAGATGATGCGAAGACGAATGCAAAGGAGCTACTTGAAGAACTTGCTGAGCTTCTAAAGGACGGCTTTGGAATCGAGGTCCAAAAATACTATCAAAAGCCGTCAGCAGGGAAACCGACAGATCCGGAAGTAATAAAGAAAATTTCCGAAGAATGCGATTTTGTAGTTGTCGCAATTGGAAGTTGAGGGTCCTGCAGTGCGTGCAGTGTGCACGACGGAATACATGTTGAGAAGCAAGACACTCCTTCCATAACAATTTGTACAGATATTTTTGAAGTGACTTCAAAATCTATGGCGGTGATGTGGGGTGCCGACGAGTATAAAATAATTTATACCCAACATCCCATTTCACATTTGAGCAGAAGTGAGCTTAGAAGTAGATGTGAGCAAATGTTGCCAGCATTGAAACAAGTGTTGCTTGCCTAATAAACTTCTGGGTCGGCATGTAATTCAGGGGCATCGATTTCATCAGGTTCTAGTATTCTCCAGAGCTTCTCGTAAACCTGTATTCTCCATCTTCCTGTGTCGACAACATACACACGTCCAGCATCATCCACTTTGACTGAAGTGGGTGATGCGAACCGCTTTTCTCTATCGAAGTCGACAACATTGTCTCTTAACCTCAGTGCATCAGGATTTGTTAGAAGTTTTTGGACTCCTTTGTCCGTCATGGTTCCGTCACCAATTAACGACTCTAGAAACATGCCTCTGTGGTTGAAGATCAATACTCTGTCATTTCCACGGTCTACTATATATATGTCTCCATGCTGATCAACGGCGACCGAACTAGGTTTATTCAGTTGACCAACACCGGTGCCTGGAGCACCAATTAGCTGGAGTAGTTCTCCTTCTCTAGTAAAACGTTTTACCAGATTGTTATTCCAGTCTGCGATAAGTAACGTTTGGTTAATGGGATCGATCGTTATTCCCCAAGGAAAGCTAAGTTGATGTGGTTCATTCCCAAATTCACCCCATCCTTGTAGATAT
>CETR01045676.1_pt1 | contig 17921 bp, 16 predicted proteins | sample 531281 | NCBI WGS metagenome assembly CETR01 (sample SAMEA2622568, study PRJEB7988) | marine metagenome | biome: marine biome (ENVO:00000447); feature: mesopelagic zone (ENVO:00000213); material: "saline water (ENVO:00002010), including plankton (ENVO:xxxxxxxx)" | depth 696 m
AACAACCAATATCCCGAGTTTTCCCTTTCAGGACAATATCAATACCTCACCAGTCCTGATATAGATCTTCAACTAGCGGTGGGAAATTCAAATCCTACTGAGGGAGAAGCAGAAGATGTTGGCACACCAGATATTAATCAAATCATGCTAGGCCAGGCCAGTGTTTCTATGCCTGTATTTTCAGGGTTTAAATTAAAAAATGCTGTAGCTGCCAGTATAAATAATTTTGAAGCCACAAGTCTTGAAGCTGCCAGTAGCAAAGAACGTATCGCGTTACAAACAATTAGTACTTATCTTAATCTTTACAAGGCGCAGCAAATGGTAGCCGTTGTAAAAGAAAATCTTAAAAGCGCACAGCAGCGCGTTAAAGATTTTAGTGCTATGGAAGAAAACGGACTATTAGCAAGAAATGATCTTTTAAAAGCGAAATTACAGGAAGCTAATATTCATCTTACACTAAAAGAAGCTCAAAAAAATGTTAGAATTCTAAATTTTAGATTGGCGACATTTTTAAAACTTCCAGAGGAATTCACTTTTAAATTACCAGAAGGAACAATAGGTATTACCCCTGCTATAGAAAATAGTGCCATACATCGTGCAGATCTGGAAGCCCTGGAGTATAGACAAAAAGCTTCAGAAAACAACATCAAAATTGCAAAAGCTGACTATTATCCCTCTATTGCATTGATTGGTGGATATGCCGCTTTAGATATTCAAAATGCTTTAACCGTTACCAATGCAATGAATATAGGAGTTGGGGTAAGCTATGATATTTCAAAAATATTTAAAGCTAAGAATGATGTGAAACTTGCACAGCATAAAGCTGAAGAACTTCAATACAATATCGCTAAAGCAAAAGACAATGTAAAAATTCAGGTTAAAAATGCAGAAGAAGAATACCAGCTGGCCTTAACCCAATTTGAAGTTTATTCACAATCGCAGGAACAGGCAGAAGAAAACTACCGTATTGTTAAAGATAAATATGATAACGGCCTTGTAGATACCAATGATCTTTTAGAAGCCGATGTAGACCAACTTCAGTCTAAAATAAACAAAACAAACGCCCAGGCTGATATTAGCTTAAAATACTATCAATTATTACAAGCCGAAGGTCTTCTAACAAACAAATTCAATTTCAAAAACAACTAATCTTTTTAATAAGATGGAAGAAAAGAAAAAAACAAATAAGAAATTTATCTTCATTATAGGTGCATTAATCCTGGCTGGAATCATATATGGAGGGTATAAATTTATACATTCTTTATCTCATGAAGAAACCGATGATGCCCAGGTAGAGGCCAATATGAACCCAATTATCCCCCATGTTAGTGGTTATATTGAGAAAGTTTTTGTTAGCGATAATCAAAAAGTAAAAAAAGGGGATACTTTATTGATAATCGATAATCGGGATTATAAAGTAAAATTGCAACAGGCAAAAGCCAATCTTTTGGCCGCCGAAAGTCAGGTGGGTGTAGCAAAAGCAAGTATAGGCTCTTATCAGGCCAATGCTGCGGCATCAAACTCGCAAGTCAAATCTGCCGGTGGAAATATTAAATCTGCGGAAATAAAATTATGGAGAGCTCAGCAGGATTTTAAACGTTACGAAAATCTTTTTGCCAATCATTCTATTACAGAACAGCAGTATGAACAGGCTCTTGCCGCAAAACAAGAAGCCGAGCAACAATTAGAAATTCTTAAGAATCAGGAAAAAGCTTCTGCCAGTCAGCGCAATGCGGCGGTATCGCAAACTAAGATTTCAGAAAATCAGGTGAATGTTGCTGAAGCCAATGTAGAAAGTGCAAAAGCTGCGTTGGATGCAGCTTCATTAAATATGGATTACACCATAATCACCGCACCAATAGATGGGCAATTATCTAGTGTAGATATTCAACCGGGACAATTTGTACAACCGGGACAATCTCTCTTCTATTTAGTCAATACCTATGATAAATGGATCATTGCAAATTTTAAAGAAACTCAGCTGGAAAAAATGCGAATCGGGCAAAAAGTCGGGATTGAGGTTGATGCCTACCCAGATTACGAATTTGAAGGTAAAATTACCGCCTTTTCTCCCGCTACCGGTGCCAGATTCTCTTTACTTCCTCCGGATAATGCCACGGGAAACTTTGTAAAAACAGTACAAAGATTGCCCGTTAAAATTGAATTCTCTGATGAGAATGATAAAGAAAAATTAGATCGTCTACGCTCTGGAATGAACGTGCTGGTCGATGTGCATTTAAAATAAATTATGGCTGAAAATAAAGCTCAAATACAAGACGAAGACAGTCTGGTTGAATATGGATTCCGAAGAGTAATTATTACAATCACTGCCGTTTTATGTGCGCTTCTGGAAATTATTGACACTACGATCGTAAATGTTGCGCTAAATGATATGCGCGGTAGTCTTGGCGCCACTTTAACAGATATAGCATGGGTTATTACCGCTTATGCTATTGCCAATGTAATCATTATCCCAATGACAAGTTGGCTTTCTAAGCAGTTTGGTCGCCGAAATTATTTTGCGGCTTCTATTATCATTTTCACCATCTCTTCTTTTCTATGCGGAAATGCAACTAATATCTGGGAACTGGTAGCCTTTAGGTTTATCCAGGGAATGGGTGGTGGTGCTCTTTTAGTTACGGCACAAACTATTATTACTGAAAGTTATCCTATAGCAAAACGCGGTATGGCTCAGGCCATCTATGGAATGGGCGTTATCGTTGGTCCTACTTTAGGACCACCACTAGGTGGCTATTTAGTAGATCATTTTTCCTGGCCGTATATTTTTTACATTAATATTCCGCTTGGGATTATTGCCACTTTCCTTACTATTCTATTTGTAAGGAGTCCTAAATATGGTGATAAACTCAAAGCAAATCAAGTTGACTGGTGGGGAATTATACTCCTTGCTACATTTATAGGATCATTACAATTTGTTTTAGAACATGGCCAGCAAGACGACTGGTTTGAAGATGGCACGATTGTTACCTTATCGGTAATGGCCGCTTTTGGACTGGTATTATTTATTTGGAGAGAACTTACTTACAAATACCCAGTGGTAAATCTTAGGGTACTGAGAGATACCAACTTAAGTATTGGTACAGTACTTACCTTTATACTTGGATTTGGGCTTTTTGGTTCCACTTTTATTATTCCTATTTATACCCAATCTATCTTAGGCTGGACAGCTACAGATGCGGGACTTTTACTTATCCCAAGTTCGATCACTACAGGTTTAATGATGCCGGTAATCGGTAAACTTTTAGAACGCGGAGTACCTCAAAAAATACTGGCCGCCGCTGGTTTTGGAGTCTTCTTTTTATATAGTTTATGGATGTATTTATTGATGACACCCGATACTGGAGCTGAAAATATGTTTTGGCCACTCGTCGTACGAGGAGTTGGATTAGGATTATTATTTGTACCTATTACTACGTTATCGCTTTCTACTTTAAAAGGCAAGGATATTGGTGACGGTGCTGCTTTTACAGGGATGATGAGACAACTTGGTGGATCTTTTGGTATTGCCATTATAACCACCTTTGTTTCGCGATTTACCCAGCAACACCGGGTAGATTTAATACCAAATATTAGTCTGATCGATTTTCAGGTACAGCAAAGAATACAAGCACTACAACAAAACTTCATTCAAAAAGGATTTAGCATTAATGAATCTTTAGATAAGGCATATACCTTACTAAATGCCAATGTTATGCGACAGGCTACCGTACTTTCGTATATGGACGTTTTTCTTTATCTGGGAATTTTATTCTTGATTTGCGTTCCTTTTGTACTCTTAATTAAAAAAGGATCAGGTAAAGTAGACACTAGTTCTGTTCATTAAAAAATTACTACCCCAAATGCCAAATACTGGCATTTTTAAAGCCGTCGGATACCCCCAATTTCCGATGGCTTTTTTTATCCATTTCCATTCAACTATCGAAAACAACCGTTTAACGACACTAACCCCAAATTAAACGAATGTTATTTAATTTTCACTATTATTATATGAATTTTGTTCACTTAAGACACTAAAATTAAAATGAAAAATAAGCTGACCATCCTTTTTATAGAGGACGATATGATCGAAGTGATGAAATTGAACAGAACGATTTCTTCCCTTTCCCTACCTCACCATATCATTGAAGCTAAAAATGGTGAAGAAGCCCTTACGATCTTAAATAAAAAAGATCGACTTCCAGATATTATATTTTTAGATCTGAATATGCCTAAAATGAATGGTATAGAATTTCTTAAAATCTTAAAGGCAGATGACATCTTAAAATATATCCCTACTATTATCCTAACCACTTCCAGTAACCGAAGAGATCTTTTAGAATGCTACAAAATTGGTATTGCAGGATACATTATTAAACCTTTAAAGTACGAAGATTATGTATCTAAATTAAGCAGTGCCCTGGATTATTGGAGCCAGAATGAATTAATTAAAGGATAATCAATTATGAAAGGTATCGTATTTACAGGCTTTCTCGATATGGTCGAGAAGAAATTTGGTATTGAGATAGTAGACCATATTATAACAGAATCCAAACTACAATCTGAAGGAGTTTATACCTCTGTAGGTACATATGATTTTGTAGAAATGCAAAGTCTTTTAGTAAGCCTTAGTAAAAAAGTAGCTATCCCCCTAGACGATCTTATTTATAATTACGGACTTTATTTTTTTGACACCCTCGTAAATATCCATCCGGGAATCTTTGCATTGTATAAAGATCCCATAGAATTACTTTCTTCTATAGAGAATCATATTCATGTTCAGGTAAGAAAATTATATCCAGGAGCAGAACTTCCAACTTTTAAAATTATAAAAAAGCACGAAGATGAATTGGAAATTTTGTACTTTTCAGAGAGAGCGATGTACATGTTCGCCAAAGCCCTAATGGAAAAAACTTTTGAACACTACGACCAGGATTCCCAAATACAATTAGAAAAAATTGAAAATAATGGGACAAAGGTCAGATTCCTCATATCTAAAAAAAATGGAGCCTACCAAAAAAATTGAAATATTAGAAAGAGCACTTGAAAGAGAAAAAAAAGCCAGAAAACTGGCTGAAAAAATTTTAGAAGAGAAATCAACCGAACTATATGATCTCTCTGAAGCTCTTCGGCAATCTAATAACCGACTTAAAGAACTTCTAAAGGAAAAAACCTCACAATTAGAAGGGGTATTTGTTAATATTATCGATGCATATATCATTATGGACATTCAGGGGAATGTCTTAAAAATGAATCAGGCCGCTAAAGATATGCTTGGTTATGATAATGAAAAAGAGGTTGTAAACCTACTAAAATTAGTTCATTCAGATTATGTAGAATATACGGCAGCAGCATTTAAACAACTATACCATACCGGTAGTTACAATAATTATAAAGCCCGTATTATCACGAAAGATGGTACTGAAAAAATAGTCCAAATTAATGCAAGCATTATCTATGACCGTGAAGGAAAACCGATAGCTGCACAGGGAGTCGCCAGAGATATTACCGAAGAGATAGAAATTAAAAAACAACTGGAATCTCAAAACAAACAGTTAGATCTCATTTTAGACAACTCCCCTATTGGTATCTCACTTACGCAAACTAATTTTAAAGGTGCGCTTAAAGTGAATAAGGCGCTAATTAATATGTTTGAATATTCTTTAGAGGAATTCAACAATCTTAGCATCAAAGACATTACCCATCCAGAAGATAATGACAGCAGTGAACAATTAAGACAAATGGTCGAAGGGAAAATAGACTCCTATACGATCAACAAACGCTACATCAAGAAAAGTGGTGAAACATTATGGGCCAAAACAAAGGTTGCCGCTATTAGAGACGAAAATGGTAAAATTCTATACCAGGTGGCTACTATAGAAGATATTACCAAAGAAAAAATTGCTAAAGAAAAAATTGAAGAGTCCGAAAATAGACTTTCAACCCTAATTGTTAATCTGCAAACGGGTATTCTACTGGAAGATGAAAACCGTAAAATACTGCTCACCAATACCAAATTTTGTAATCTCTTTGGGATCGAAGCTCCGCCGGAATTATTAAAAGGAGCAGACTGCTCTAACGCAGCTGAAGAAAATAAAAAATATTTTAAAAATCCTGAACAATTTGTACAGAGAATTAGTGAGTTATTACGTAAAAAAGAAACCGTTATTGGGGAAGAATTAGAGCTAGTTAATGGAAGTATTTATGAACGAAGTTACATTCCTATTTATCACGAAGGACGCTACAAAGGCCATCTTTGGAGTTATGATGATATAACTATTCAAAAAAATTATAAAGAAAGTCTTAAGGCTCAAAAAGAAAAATATAGTAGTATCATCGCCAATATGAACCTGGGACTTTTAGAGGTAGATCTTAACGATCAAATCTTGATGGCTAATCAAAGCTTTACTGAGATGAGTGGCTATAGTGAAGAAGAGCTCCTTGGGAAAACCGCATCTGATATTTTTCTAATTCCCGAATCAAAAGCCGACTTTGATAAAAATGACAAAGTTCGAAGAAAAGGAATGTCAAACTCCTATGAAGTACGTATAAAAACCAAAGACAATAAACTTAAATACTGGTTGGTTAGTGGTGCCCCTAACTATGATGTAAATGGCAAAATGCTTGGCTCTATTGGGATTCACCTTGATATTACAGAAATGAAACTGCTAGAAACTCAAAAAGAGCAATTGCTTAAGAACCTGGAGCAGCAAAACGAACATCTTAATGAATATGCCCATATTGTTTCTCACGATTTAAAATCACCCCTAAGAAATATCTCCGCTCTTTTAAGCTGGACAAAAGAAGACTTTAGAGAAAAGCTTGGTGAAGAAAGCCTGATGAATCTGGATCTTATGCAGGGAAAAGTAGAAAAGATGGATCATCTAATCGAAAATATCTTAAGATATTCCAGTATTGAAGATGGTAATATTCAAAATCAGGAACTGAACCTTCAGGAACTGGTATCAGAAATTATTGAGTTAATTTACATCCCAGAGCATATTTCGGTGAGTATTCTTAGAAAATTACCGATAATCTACGGAGATCGCACCCGGATTCAGCAAGTCTTCCAAAACCTGTTAAGCAATGCGGTAAATTATATTGATAAAGAAAAAGGATTTGTAGAAATTGATTATACAGAAAATACGACACATTACACCTTCAGCATTAAAGATAATGGGATAGGTATAAAAAAAGAACATCACCAACGTATTTTCAAGATTTTTAATGCATTAGGAACTCACGAAAAATCTACTGGCGTAGGTTTAAGTATAGTAAAAAAAGTAATCGACTTATATGAAGGAGAAATCTGGCTGGATAGTGAGGTTGGTAAAGGAACCGTATTTTTCTTCAGCTTAAAAAAACAATCATGAAAATAGTTCAGGCATCTAAAGCCATAAGTTCTTCCTGGCAATATAAGGGTAATCACAAAGAACAACTAAGCAATCCTTTGGTTCTGATTTTTGCCGATAGGAAACTGTTGCAGGATCCTGAAATTTTAGAAGAAATAAGAGAGGAATTTCCCTATAGACATCTTATATTCGGAAGCTCGGCGGGAGAAATAATAGGACAAAAGGTAACTGAAAACTCGGTAGCAGTAACCTTAATTGAATTCGAAAAATCTACTTTTGATATCAAGACTGCTAACATTTTAGAATATAATAAAAACGGGGAAGCCCTTGGTTTTGGATTAGCCAGTCGTTTTAAGAAAGAACATCTAAAACATCTTTTTATAGTTTCTGAGGGAAGTTATGTGAATGGCAGTGACTTAATTAAAGGAATTGAAAAATATACCAATCAGGAAATAAGTTTAACAGGGGGACTTTGCGGTGATGGTGACCGGTTTGAAACTACTTTAGCTTCTTATAATGAGAATCCTAAAAAGGGAGAAATTGTTATGATAGGACTCTATGGTGAAAGTTTAGAAATTAGTTATGCCAGCTATGGCGGCTGGATACCATTTGGCCCCGAAAGAATTATCACAAAATCAAAAGCTAATGTTTTGATGGAACTGGATGATTTACCCGCCTTAGATCTTTATTCAAAATACCTTGGTAATAAAGCCAATCAACTTCCACAAGCCGCATTACTTTATCCTTTAAACATAAAAGAAGAAGGCAAAGAACATAACCTGGTACGCACCATTTTGAATATCGACGTTAAAAACAAATCGATGATTTTAGCCGGTGATGTCCCTGAAGGCTCGCATGCACAATTAATGATGGCAACAGTAGATGGCATTGCTGAAGGAGCCTCTACCGCCGCTGGAATGGCCCTTAAAAAACACACTAAACCGCCACAACTTGCTTTACTGGTAAGTTGTATTGGCCGTAAATTAGTAATGGATCAGCGTGTAGAAGAGGAAATTGAAGAAGTCTCTGAAATTTTGGGAAAGCAGGCTGCTATAGCCGGTTTTTACTCTTACGGAGAAATAGCTCCATTTTTTACGAGCAATGAATGTAACCTGCACAATCAAACCATGACCCTAACCTTAATTAGCGAATAATATTATGAACCGCCTACTAAGCCGACAAATAAGAAAATATTTTCCTGAAGAATTCGCAAAGGAGAAAAGATTTCAAGATTTTTTTAAGGCCGTAGAGGAATCCTACAATACCAACGATGAGCAATTAAGCATGATCCAACGGGCTATGAAAATAAGCTCAGACGAATTATTTAGTGCTAACCGAAAATTAAAAATAGAGGCCCAAAGCCAAAAGCAAATCTTAGACCGTTTAAGAGCTGTTATTACTACTTTAGATATTAAAAACTCCACAAGTAAAAACCAACCTGAAGAAGAGCTTAATGTATCAGACCTGGCCACCTATATTGAAGATCAGTCCAGAGAAATAGCTAAAGCACACAAAGAACAAAAAGAGCTCTTGTTACACCTGGAAAAGAAAAATCAGGTATTATCAGACTATGCGCATATGGTTTCACACGATCTAAAATCTCCTCTAAGGAGCATCAACAGTTTGGTCACCTGGCTAAAGGAAGACTACAAAGAGAAAATTGATGAAGGCGGAATTAACCAGTTAGATATGGTTCTTAAAAGTGTGGAAAAAATGGATGCTTTGATTAGTGGAATCCTTAATTACTCGACCATAGATCAGGAAATTTTAGACACTTACGATGTAGATACCTGGCATCTGGTAAACGAAATTATCCAGATTATCTATAAACCTTCACATATAAAAATTGAAATTTCAGACCAGCTTCCAATAATCCAAGGTGATAAATTTAGGTTACAGCAATTATTCCAGAATTTAATTCAAAATGCGGTCAAAAGCATTGATAAGCCTAAAGGTTTCATCAAGGTCGATGTTAAAGAAAATGATAAATATTGGGAATTCTCTATACATGATAACGGAAAAGGCATTGATAAAGACCATTTTCAGAAAATTTTTCAGATATTTGAAAAAATTGATAATGATTTTAATTCTACCGGAATTGGATTATCCATCGTAAAAAAGATTATTGATTTTTATGGTGGTCATATCTGGTTAGAAAGTGAGTTATCAAAAGGCACCATTTTCTACTTTACTTTACCTAAATAAATCGACATGGAAGAGAAACCTAACTACTCTTACATAAGCCAGCTATCTGGTGGAGATAAAAATTTTGAAGAACAATTACTGGATGTAGTTCGTTTAGAACTTCCTCTGGAAATAGAAAACTACAAAAATCATTTAAAAACAACTAACTTTATGCGAGCCGGTGACGACGTGCATAAAATTAAACATAAAATTAGTATTTTAGGCTTAGAAAAGAGTTATCAGGTTGCTATAGATCATGAAGACAAGCTTCGGGAAGGAGTTGTAGATCCCGAATTATTTAGCCAATTTGAAAAGATTCTTGACGCAATGACCACGTTTATTCAAAAAGCCTAAAATCTAACCTATGCAATGTATAATTGTTGATGACGAAGCAACTGCAAGAGCAATATTAAAAAAACTTGCTTCAAACAATGAAGAGCTAGAAATACAAGCAGAATTTTCTAATGCCATCCAGGCCATTAAGCATCTTAATCAACATCAAGTTGATCTTATTTTTCTTGATATACATATGCCCGATTTTACCGGTTTCGACTTTATTCAAACCATTAAAAATCCACCAAAAATTATCCTATCCACCTCAGACAGAAATTTTGCGATTGAAGCTTTTGAATATGATTGTATTGTTGATTACCTCGTAAAACCTATCACTCAGGAGCGATTTGATAAAGCTATTAAAAAGGCGCTAAAATTTTCTCCAAAGGATAACATTAACGATATTTCTTCAGAAAAAGTAGAAGCAAACCCTAAAGATTCAGGTAACGATCTTTACGTAAATATTGATCGTAGATTAATCAAAATCGATATTCCCAGTATTTATTTAATTGAAGCCAGGGGTGATTATATTTTGATTAAGACCTCAGCAAAAAACTATACAGTGCATTCTACTATGAAAAAAATTGAAGAGAAATTACCTGATCATCTCTTTTTAAAAATTCATCGATCTTTTATCATAAACGTAGACAGAATCATTGATATTGAAGATAATAGCGTTTTAATCGAAAAAGATGTAATTCCGGTAAGCCGTTCTAGTCGTCCCGAATTGATGAAACGTTTAAATCTTCTATAACTAAGACTTCCAACTACAACTCAACGAAACTTAAGCACCTTCCATCTATACTTTAAAAATCCTCAACGATTTCTTCCAATGCCAGCCTTATTGCTGCTCTATATTTGTCATGTAGTTAAGTGATAAACATGTCAGCAAACTACTTGATGATTGACATATTTTTGTTTTTGAGTTTAACAGCTCAGTATCATTCCTATAAATCTAAAAGCCCTACTAATTAGAGAATAGGTTTGACACTGAGTAGGCATTAATCGGTCCGGGAAAGCAATCTCCTCGGTAGATACATGATAAAGAATTGGAGCGACCGCGTTATTGCCTTTCATTAAAAATTGGGATTGGAAGAATTCCCTTTTCAAATAAAAGAAAAGGGAATTTAAAAATTTGTTTAGGCTAATACATTATAGATAGTTGGATTATAAGATTGGTTAGTTGGTTAGGTTAGGTTGAAAATGCCGGGAGTGGTTACCCGGCATTTTCTTTTTAAAAAATCTTCCGAAAACAAAAAATAGCAATTGTCAGTCTTATGTAGCTATTCAAAATTTAAAAAGCTTCATTTTTTATATCCGTACTTCTGTATTAAAATCAAACTGTTGTTCATTTTTCTACTTGAGGTATATTTATAAACACCCAAAAAGCAAGTATTTAAATTACACGATGAATATGTGCGCTGCGTTTATAAAAAGATGATATTCTAACTAATTAGATATAACTTTTAGAAATGGCACCAAATTTATTAAAGAAATGATTTTTTTGTCGCTGATTTTCGAAGTCAAGAAGTTTTGAAATTGAGTGATTTTCATCTGCAACATTCAGCACACTATGCATAAGTGACGCTAGAGCATCGCGATGTGAACTTTTCAATCTTAAAGTATTTACATATAGAGAATTTGATTTAAAAAAGATTTTCTTTTTAGAAAACGGACTGAAAGTTGTTTTTACTAAAACTCGTTCTTCAGTCTCAAGAATGGCAAGAAATTCTTCAGACAATTCTTTTTTACAATAGGTCGCTAATAAATTATTGACCTCAGCTTTAAAGAATGGACTAATCAACAATTGATTTGCTCGTTCAACAATGCGGTAAGTTTTTAAATGTTTACCTGAGTAATCTAATTTCATAGGGAATTTAACTCATTTACGGGACATACAATAGAACCATAAAATTTTAGCGTAGGTTAGTTATATAAGTAAATTTTGGGATCTCAAAAATAATTAGCTTACGTGTATCGCTAAAATCATTTATAACTATTTAATACTTCAAAATGATTTTTTATCGAAATTTTATAATTATCCACGGATAGTCTGGGAAAGCCTCTTAGGTATTAATATAAAATTATTTCTACGACCTCTATTTTGAGTAAAATATTAGAAGTCGATTAAAATCTCTAAAAGTTGATTTTCTGAAATCAACTTAGTACCATTTAATTTTGCTTTACTAAGTTTAGAATTTCCCGCCTGGCTACCGCAAACCAGATAATTGGTCAATCCCGAAACCGAACCAGTAATGCGCCCGCCGTTTTGCACTATAATTTTCTGCATTTCGATTCGGGAGAAATGTTGAAAGTTTCCAGAGATTACAAATCGTAATCCACTCAATAACTGGCTACAACCAGCAAGTGCCTTACGGCGAATTTGTACGTTTTGGCCCTGTTTTTCAGCAATCCAATCTAAATAATCGGAAGGAAAATCCATACCATGTTCTTCCTGTAATTTCAATTCCTCTTCTACTCTATTCAGCTTTAAAAACAATTCACCACAAACAAAAGCATCTTCTAAAGCATTGTGATGCCGGAGCTGCGGAACTTCAAAAAAGTTGGCTAAAGAACTTAATTTATAACTCGGTAACGCTACTAGTCTTCTAGCGCGTTGCAGGGTGCAAAAACTGGCATATCTCGGTATATCAATTCCGTAACGTTGTAACGAATAAAGCAATACAGCATTATCGAATTTCGCATTATGAGCCACTAATGTTTTTCCTTCTATAAAAGGAAGCATCGCATCCCACAATTCGGAAAAATTCCTTTCATGCTGTACATCTTCATAGGTTATCCCATGAATTTGGATCGCAAATGGATTAAAGTAAGCTACTTCGGGATTTATTAATTCGTAAAATTCGCGGGATTTCTTACCATTTTTATACTCTACCATTCCCAGCGAGCAGGGATTTTTTCCACTCGCGGTTTCAAAATCAAACGCCACAAAGTCTTCTATCATTCAATCATCTTAAAAAATTCTTCTTCACTAATCATGGCAATTCCTTCTTTCTCTGCCTTTACTTTTTTACTTGGACCCATTTTTTCTCCAACAATAAGGTAATTCGTGCTTTTAGATAAAGAACTTAAATTTTTACCCCCATTTTCTTCAATATGCTTTTTCAGTTCACTTCTAGAAATAGAAAAGGTACCCGAAACAACAAAACTAAGCCCTTCTAATTTGTTAGAACTGGTCTCTTTTTCTTCCATTTCAAACTGCAGGTCTTTTTCCCGTAAGCGTTTTACGATGTCAATGTTTTCCTCATCGGTAAAAAATTCGATGATACTTGCAGCAACACGTTCCCCCACATCACGAAGTTGGATAAGTTCTTCTTTATTCGCCGCCATGAGCTTATCAATATTCCCAAAGTGCTCCGCAATTTTTCGGGCACTTACTTCCCCCACATCACGAATTCCTAAAGCAAATAATACTTTATCAAAAGTTCGTTTTTTAGATTCCTCTACGGAGTTTAATATATTTTCAGTGGTTTTCTTCTGAATGCTGATCCGGCTGCGGTCTGAGATTTTAGTGATAAAATCATCGAATTTTGGGTAGTGCTGAAAGTTTTCATTACGAAGCAATTCATCGATATAATCTGCATTCTTTAATGCTTCTTTTGCCGGCTGGTTTTCCTGATGGTCGGGAAATTTCAAGTCGATCAGTAAATTTACTGAAACAAAATCTTCCATTGACGTATAATCTGAAATAGCTACCCGTTGTATCGCCGTATTTAACTCCATCAGAAATCGCTTGAATTTCTTTTCGTCTATCCCTGAAATTTCGGCTATGTTTAGACTAAAAATTTCCTCTAAATAAACAATTTCATTTCCTATTTTTTCGGAATCGGCTCTGGTTATACTTCCCCACCCCTGACTAAGCGCATAAATCGCCTGACCTAATTTTACCTGAAGTTCGCCTGATTTTTTAATCCCGGCTTCCTCGTTATCCAACCAACGTTCCTGTCCAATAATATCATCGTATGTGAGATAATAGAAATCGGAATAATTATTAATAATTCCATTGTAATATAAGATTTCTATCGTTCCTTTTCCCAAACCATCAATATCCATGGCTTTTCGTGATACAAAATGCTCCATCCTACCAATAATTTGCGGTGGGCACCCTACATAATTCGGACAAAAATGCTGTGCTTCGCCCTCTTTACGTTGTAATTCGGTTCCACATTCCGGGCAATGAATGGCATATGTTGTAGGTTCAGAATCTGGATCGCGCTGTTTAAAATCTACTCCCACGATTTTAGGGATAATTTCCCCTCCTTTTTCTACAAAAACTTTATCGCCTTCCCGAATGTCTAGTTTCGCAATCTGATCGGCATTATGCAAAGACGCCCGTTTCACAATGGTTCCTGCCAATTGCACCGGTTCTAAATTTGCCACCGGTGTAATGGCGCCTGTACGACCAACCTGATAAGTAATTTTATGGAGCTTTGTCGTTTCCTGTTCGGCTTTAAACTTATAGGCCATCGCCCAACGCGGTGATTTTGCGGTATAACCTAACTCTTCCTGCTGGCCAAAATCATTAACTTTCACTACTACCCCATCAGTCTCATAAGGCAAATCATGACGATGGATATCCCAGTAGTTAATATAGCTTAAAACCTCTTCGATATTATTTTTAAGTTCACTTTCTGCGGGAACTTTAAAACCCCAATCTCTGGCTTTCTCTAGACTTTCAAATTGAGATGAAATCGGTAGATTTTCACCTGCAATATTATAAAGCAAACAATCCAATGGCCGTTTCGCCACCTCAGCACTATCCTGTAATTTCAAACTTCCTGACGCCGTATTACGCGGATTCGCATAAGGTTCTTCTCCATTCTCTACACGCTCGGCATTCAACTTCGCGAAACCTTCAAAAGGCAGTACGATCTCACCTCGAATATGAAATTTCTCTGGATAATCCCCTCGTAATTTTAACGGTACCGAGCGAATCGTTTTTACGTTGTTTGTTACATCGTCTCCCTGAAATCCGTCTCCACGTGTTACCGCCTGTACCAATTGCCCCTTGTCATACATAAGACTCATCGACGCGCCATCATACTTCAACTCGCAGGTATATTTTATATCGCCGTCGACTAACTTTCGAATACGCGTTTCCCAATCTTGTAATTCTTCTTTAGAATATGAATTAGAAAGAGAGTACATACGATAATCATGGACCACCGTTGTAAAATTCTTAGTTACGGCGCCCCCTACACGCTGCGTTGGCGAGTTAGGATCATTAAATTCAGGATGCTTTTCTTCTAATTCCTGAAGTTCTTTCAGCTTCATATCAAAATCATAATCGCTAATTTCAGGATTGTCTAAAACATAATATTGATAATTATGATGCTGTAATTCTTCTCGAAGTGTATATATTTTATTTTCGATATCCATGTATACTGAAATTAAAAGAGGCTTATTGTTCTATAAAAATTAATAAAAGTGTAAGTATTGCTGGTAACGCCTGAATAAAGAATATTTTTTTAGTAGCACTTAAGGCTCCATAAATTCCGGCTATGGCTATACATAAAAGAAAAAAGATTGAAATATTGTGTTGCCAATCCCCATTATCTATAAAAAAGGTCCATCCCAAACCGGCCGCTAAAAAGCCATTATACAAACCCTGATTAGCCGCTAAAGATTTTGTTTTAGGGAAAAGATCTGCTGGCAAAGATTTAAAGGTCTTTTTCCCGACGGTTTCCCAGGCAAACATTTCAAACCAGAGAATATAAAAATGTTCTATTACAATGACCGCTTTTAAAACAACAATAACTAGTTCCATACGTATTTTTAAGGCTTATACATCTTTGGATGTAAAACTAAATTCTGAGCCCTGATGGGTGAAATTAATTTTAAAATCGGCTGCAAAGGCAGTTTGATTAGTAGGAAACCAATCTCTGTTGTGTCGATTCACTGCAATTATAAGTCCTTCATCATCACCAATGGCACAAAATCGATCTAAATTTCCATCGTAAATTCCTAAACCGAATTGACGATGTAAATAGGTATAATAAGGCTCAATGATTTCAACCGCTAAACCAATTTCGGAGACTCCTAAGATGGAATTTACGTTAAAATATTTTTTCTGAGATGGATAAAGATCACGTCTGGAAATAAGCTCTAAAATATTATCATCAGGATCTTTAAAATATACTGATTTTGCTTTCCAATTCTTAAAATCTATAATTTCCTCGGTATCATTTTTTTCAATAACAACGCGTTCTTTTAGCCAATTTAAGGCTAAATCTTCCTGATGTGCAGGAAGATGAAACGCAATATGATAGGGCTTTGCATCCTTTTTAAACTGAAAACATATTTCTGTAAACCCGGCAGAAAACCTAAAGTTATTTTCAGAATTTTTAGTTATGGAAAACCCAAGCACATCGCGATAAAAGTTCAATTGTTCCTTTATCGCCGAAGTATAAATTTCTAAATATTCAATCTTCATTAGGTCTGACTTTTAGTAATCCACTTTGGTGTAGGTTGTGGTTTAAAAAATTTCATTTTCTCATACAGCTCTTCGATGGTTTCAGCAATAATCAACAAATCGTAATTCTCTTTTTTTAATAAACCTGTTTTTACCATCTTCCGAAGCATCGCCATTAAATCATCATAAAAACCATTGATATTCAGTAATCCAATTGGTTTTTGATGCAAGCCCAGTTGGGCCCAGGTAATAATTTCAAAAAGCTCCTCAAAAGTCCCAAAACCACCGGGAAGTGCGATAAAACCATCACTAAGTTTATGCATGGTGAGTTTTCGCTCATGCATATCCTGGGTGGTAATTAATTTATCCAATTGGGTATGTACCACTTCTTTGGTTTTTAAAAATTCAGGAATAACACCGGTTGCTTTCCCTCCATTTTCATTAACACCGGTAGCTACCTGCCCCATTAATCCAAGTTTGCTTCCACCATACACCAGGCGAATATTATTTTTGGCCAAAAATTCCCCTAATTTTTTAGAGGTTTCAATTATTTCTGAATCAACACCATCGATGCTGGCACAAAAAACAGCTATGCTTTTTAGGGAATTCTGTGTTTTCTTTTCTTTCAAAACAATAATTTTTTAGCGTTTTTGGGCTTTTAGCATTCTAAAATTACCAAACATATCCTTTCGAAGCTCCGCCCTAAAACCATGCTCTTCAACCATCGTTTTAGTTTCTTCTCCCAGATATTGATTAATTTCAAAAAACAACAACCCATTTTTGGATAGTCCTTCTTGTGCTAATTTCGTGATTTTATTGTAGAAAAGTAAAGGATTTTCATCTTTTACGTAGAGTGCCGTTTCCGGTTCGTATTGCAATACATTCTGCTGCATTTCGGCCTTCTCCAATTCCCGCACATAAGGTGGGTTAGAAACGATGACATCAAATTGCCGTGGAAGTTTTTGTGTGGAAAGAATATCCTGGTGAACTAAATGTACTGAAACTTTATTTTTTTCAGTATTTAGATTAGCCACTTTTAAAGCTTCTTCTGAAATATCTATGGCTGAAATTTGGGCTTTTGGCAGGTGTTTTTTTAAACTAATGGGAATGCAACCACTTCCTGTTCCAATATCCAATATATGTAAATCCTGTTGCTGCTTTAGGGACACCTCATCTAAAATCCATTGCACCAGTTCTTCGGTTTCCGGACGCGGAATTAAAACGCCGGGCGTGACTTTAAAACTCAGACTAAAAAATTCGGTTTCTCCAATAATGTACTGAATAGGTTCGAAAACGCGAAGTTTTTCTAAAGCCCCCTCAAATTCACTAACTTCAGTAGCATTTAGTTTTTTATTAGGTTCTAAAGCGATCTGTAACCTGTTTAACTGCAAGAAATGTTCGGCCAATAAATTGAAGAAAGACAGATTTTCTTCTTTAGGATACTTATCATCAAGGTTTTCCAGGAATTTATTTTTAAGTTGAGTGACGGTCATTGCTTACTTTAGTTAAGAGTTTAGGGATTACAGCTTTTAATCAGCCCTTTGCGATCAGCTTGAATTAAATTCAACATTTAAGAATTAAAAACATTCTTAACTCGTGTTTCCATCTCATTCAAAACCCTA
>CETR01042287.1_pt1 | contig 17874 bp, 12 predicted proteins | sample 531281 | NCBI WGS metagenome assembly CETR01 (sample SAMEA2622568, study PRJEB7988) | marine metagenome | biome: marine biome (ENVO:00000447); feature: mesopelagic zone (ENVO:00000213); material: "saline water (ENVO:00002010), including plankton (ENVO:xxxxxxxx)" | depth 696 m
TACAGGAACCCCTGCTCGATCAGCGGCAACATCCTTCTGTAGAAGAAGGTCAGTATCAACGTCCGGATGTGGGAGCCGTCCACATCGGCGTCAGTCATGATTATAATCTTGTGGTAGCGGATCTTCGACGGTTCGAATTCCTCGCCTTCACCGGCGCCCAGCGCGGCAACCATGGCGCGAATTTCCTCATGGCCTAGAATCTTGTCCGGCTGCTGCAGGACACGTTCCACGTTAAGGATCTTGCCCTTCAACGGCAGGATGGCCTGGAAATGCCTATCTCTGCCCATCTTGGCCGAGCCTCCGGCCGACTCACCCTCAACGATGTACAATTCTGATTTGGCGGGGTCGCGCTCGGCGCAGTCGGACAATTTTCCGGGCAGCGACGACCCATCCAGGGCGTTCTTGCGTATCACCAGGTCGCGGGCGCGTTTGGCCGCTTCCCTGGCCTTCTGGGAGGTCAGGCACTTTTCAACCACCCGCTTGCTGTCGGTCGGGTTCTCTTCCAGGTAGCGGTTCAAGCCCTCGCTGACCACCGAGTCCACGATACCCCGGACCTCGGCGTTGCCCAGCTTGGTCTTCGTCTGACCCTCGAATTGGGGATCGGTCAACTTAACGCTGATGACGGCCGCCAATCCCTCGCGGACGTCCTCGCCGGTTAGATTGGACTGATCGTCCTTTATGTATCCCTGCTTCCGAGCAAAGTCATTGATCACCCTGGTCAGCGCGGTACGGAAGCCCGTCATATGGGTCCCGCCCTCTTCGGTGTTGATGCAGTTTGCGAATGAGAATACGGTCTCTGAGAAAAGGTCGTTATATTGGACGGCCACTTCTACCGAGGTCTCGTCAACTATCTTCTCGAAATAGAAGGGAGTGGACTGAACGGTCTGGCGGTTCCTATTGACGTTTCGGACCAGGTTGGCGATACCGCCGTCGAAGAAGTAGGTGCGCTCAATGTCCCCGTGGCGGCGTTCTTGGTGCCAATGGCTGGTGAAATTAATCTCCAGTCCCTTGTTCAGATAGGCGATCTCCTTGAAATGGGAGATCAGTAACTCAAAATCATATTCGATGACCGGGAAGATGTCCTGGTCGGGCTTGAACATCACCGTGGTGCCGTGTTCCGTGGTTTTTTCGCCCTTCACCAATTGGGTGGTTGGTTTTCCCCGCTCGTATTCCTGGCTGTACATCCAACCTTGGCGGCGTACTTCAGCGCGCAGCTCCGCGGAGAGCGCGTTCACCACCGACCCGCCAACGCCGTGCAAACCGCCGGTGACCTTATAGGCGCCGCCGCCGAACTTGCCGCCGGCGTGCAGGGTGGTCATCACTGTCTCGAGAGCGCTCTTGCCGGTCTTGGGGTGTTTGTCGATGGGGATACCGCGGCCGTTGTCCACCACGTTGATCCAACCATCTTCCGATATAGCGATATCGACGCTCTCGCAGAAGCCGGCCATCGCTTCGTCCACAGCGTTATCCAATATCTCGTAGATCAGGTGGTGTAGGCCACGTTGGTCAGTGCTTCCGATGTACATTCCAGGGCGGATGCGCACTGCCTCCAGGCCCTCTAGGACCTGGATATCTTTGGCTGTATATTGGCTTGCTTGGGCTTGTGTCATGTTGTTATTTCACCATAGAGATTCGTTGGGCGGACAGAGAAAAATCACACGTGGAGCCGGGGGTTTCAAAAGGTAGCGCCTGATGTTTTTCAGATTAGACATATTATACCAGATTTGAGGCTAAATAGCCTCAAAAATAGGGCCTCTGGAGCGCTTTTTTATGTCATCTTGGGGCCCAAAACAGACACCATCCGAAATTCTGTGCCTGAAGGGCGAATCGAATAGCGGATATTTATGTGTAACAGGGGCAACATTCGACATGTATAGCTTCGATCAGTCTTATGCCATGGCCGTTTTTCGTCAACAACAGCCTGTCAGTTAAATAAAAAAGGCACCGACCAAGAATCCTCGGTCCGCGCCCCTTAAAACTGGTTGGAATTGAGTCTAAATTACGTTTATTTTGGGAATATCCGGCGGAAGATTCCCGGTGAACCCTTTTCGTGCACCATAAACGGCCTAACTTCAGTGTTCCAAACAGGTGTGACCATGGGACTCCACGCCTTCCATCCTTCCCCATTTACCACGTCCATCGACTCCATCTCGTGGACTGTGGTGTACTTGGGGGCCCCCATGACTGCCTCGAACCGCCGGGCCCGGATATAGCCGGGTATCTTGGTCGCTTCGGGCAAGCGCTCGGTGTTGTAAGCCTTGTTGAACTTGGCGTCCAGCTCTTCGGGCACCGACATCCGCCCCACCAACAAGACCGGCGACATATCGGCCTGCTCGGTCTCCTCCGGAACGTTATCTGGGTAGATGCAGGTGTATAGGTTCCTGATATAAGCAGTGCCGATGACGCTTGGGGACATCCGCTTGGACCATTCTGTCGGTTCCTTCAGCCACTTCTGCCAGGCGTTGGAATGCCAGGTGTCAGCAGACTCTAGCTCATAGCAGGCCAGGTAGCGAGGTCCTCCCTGGACCGCCTCGTAGCGGGCCGCATTGAGCACACCGGGGATAGAAAGCCGCTCTGGGATATGCTCCTCGTTGTACCAACGGTTGTACTCTTCGTCATTCTCGGCCGCCACGTCGCTGTAGACCATCAGCAGGCCGTTGCCTTTTTTCGCTGCCATTTTTACCTCCGATTTTTCAATCATTAACCGTTCGAGTTAGTCTCCCGAATAATACATCTGACCGGTCTTATAGCTATCCAGCGCGTAACCCATCGCTAAAAACAGGGGCTCCGGTGGACCTTCAAGTGGGAACCAACCGCTGGCGATGAACGCGTCCGGCTCTTTCAAGACTGGTTCTTGACCGGCGATGTCGCCTAGAAACTCGATGTCCACGTAGTGTTTGCCATAGGCGATGATATTGCTCAGACAGAGGAACCGCAGGTCGCCCACGATCACCCCCAACTCCTCCATGGCCTCTCGCCGGGCGCATTCCTCCAGTGTCTCGCCGTTCTCCAGGTGACCGCCGGCGGAAGCCCATGTGTCTTCGCCGTGGGCGCCGTGCCGTTTAGCCAAAAAAACCTGCCCGTCACGTACGAAGATCACGCCTACGCCAACCTGGGGTCTCCCCTGCGATTTCATTGATTCTGCCGCCATGCCGCCGAGTATAGCACGGGGTTTTGGAGGCTTCCTCCAGCAGGGTTCCTTGTCCAATCGGCAGCTTGTCCTATAATGGGCCGGTATTTGGCCTCAGTTAGGGCAATCGGGAGGGACACGTATGGCCGGAGCAGACCGAAAAGTCATAACCAGCAGCCAGGCACCCAAACCCCTTGGAGCTTATTCCTTGGGCATCAGCGTAAGCCCCGGAAAGCTCGTCTACATCGCGGGCCAGGTTGGCGTCGACTCCAACGGCAACTTGGCGGGCAAGGGCGACCCCGCGGCCCAGACCCGGCAAGCATTGGAGAACATCGGTCATGTCTTGGCCGCCGCCGGAGCGGGATTCAGCGACGTCGTCGAGTTCACCACCTACGTGGTCGGCCGCTCTTCAGTCCAGGGATATCTGGATGGCCGCGGCGAAATTTATCCGACGATCTACCCCGACGGCGAGTTCCCAACCAACACCCTCTTGGTGGTGGCCGGCCTGGTCAACGAAGACTTGCTGGTTGAGATCAAAGCCGTGGCGGCGCTGCCGTAGGCTAGTCGATATATTCGGCGCCGGACGATTCCGGCGTTTGGAGGCATAATTTGGCCGATCAAGAACGACTGGTAACAACCCTGATGGAACTGATCAAGATCGACAGTCCCAGTGGCGAAGAAGACGCCATGGACGCGGAGGTTAGCACCCGTCTGGAGTCCTTGGGCCTTAAGGTGTCCCACGACTCCTATAACAATGTTATCGCCCAATTGCCGGGAGAGGGGCTGCCCATCATGCTCTCAGCCCATCTGGACACCGTGGAGCCGGGCCGGGGCATCAAGCCGATAGTCGACGGTGGTGTGGTGCGGTCCGATGGCAGCACCATCTTGGGTGGCGACTGCAAGGCCGGGGTGGCCATCGTTCTCGAGGCACTGAGGGCGGCTATGGATTCAGGAGACGGCAACCGGGCCATCGAGGTCGTGTTCACCCGTCACGAAGAGGGCGGGCTGGTAGGCGCCCACCACCTAGATTTCAGTATGGTCTCGGCCAAATCGGGAGTGGTCTTCGACGGTGAAGGTCCGCCCAACCGCATCATCCTCTCCGCCCCATCCCAGAACGTGGTCACCGCCCAAATAACCGGACGGGCCGCCCATGCCGGTCTGGAGCCCGAAAAAGGAATCTCCGCGTTGCTCATCGCCGCCGAGATACTGGGCCAGCTTCCCTTGGGCCGTATCGATGAGGAGACCACGGCCAACATCGGCCGTTTGGAAGGCGGCCTGAAACGCAATATCATCCCCGAGCAAGCGTTCTTGGACGGCGAGTTCCGGAGCCGCAACAACGAGAAACTGGCCGACCTGGAACGTAAATTCCGGGGAGTGTTCGATGAGGTCTCGTCCAGATATCCTGAGGCGAAGATCGACCTAGATATCATTAACACTTATCAGGCGTACAATATCGATGCTGGCAACGAGGCTGTGGCCATCATAAGCCGAGCATTGGCGGGCATGGGCATGCCGCCGGTCTTAGAGACCACCGGCGGCGGCTCGGACGCTAACGTATTCATCGAGAGGGGCATCACAGCCATCCCGGTGGGGATCGGGGTGCGGGACTTCCACACCACCTGGGAAACAGCAGTCATTGCCGAGGTTTTCCAGGGCGCCCAGATGTGCGAGGCCGTTATAAGAGGCGCCTAGCCAGCAAATCAGTCCCGATCGATCCGCTGATCAAGGCAATTATTCCGGCAACCCTTGCCCATACCCGAATCCTCCAAGGTTTGGTAACATCTCATACTGAGAGTCCAAAAATCTAACGGCCACCGCGCCAGAAGGAATAATCCTATGGCAGACCTGCCCAGCGAGAAAGCTATCGAGCGAATGAGGGTCTTCGTAGATAAATTCACTGAAAAGTCCGGAACGTTCGTCTCTCCTGTCGAAGGGGTGACAGAGCAAGTTATCCTCGGATTGGCCCAAAACATAGACGACGTCGGGCGGCCGTTGTGTCCTTGCCGGTTCTACCCGGACAAGACTGAAGAGATCAAACACCGAACTTGGATCTGCGCCTGCGACGACATGCAGATCTACAAATATTGCCATTGCCTATTGTTCGTAAATAAAGACGGTTACCCAATCACCGAGTATCTCCCGGAAGGCCACGAAGCCCTGGAGTCCTACGGTGTGATAGAGGACCCAGAACCGGAGAAAGGTCGTCCGCTGCGGGACAAGGCCGCGGAAAGGGAACAAGAGCGGATCAACCGGCCTTCTTAATCGGCGCCCATCAAGAACTCACGCGAAAATGACCCCAACGGAGGAATCAAATGGCCACCATCAGCAAGAAGCGCCAACTGGGCCGCCAGGTTTCCATCGTAGGCGGGGGACTGTCCCAATTCGGGGCCTTCCCGGAAAAAGACACCCGCGACTTGTTCGTGGAGGCCTTTCAGGACATGGTCCAGAATATGGACCGCGGCTTCGATATCGAAGACATCGAATGCGCCTACGTGGGCAACTACTCCTCTGACCTCTTCGAGCACCAGGGTCACACCGCGCCCATCGTGGCCGACTGGCTCGGCATCACACCCATACCCATCACCCGCATCGAGAACGCCTGCGCCAGTAGCGGTAGCGCCCTTAGGGAAGGCGTGATGGCCATCGCCAGCGGCATGTACGATGTCGTTCTGGTCGGCGGCATGGAGAAGATGACCAACCTCCCCACCGACGGCGTAACCGACGTTCTGGCGTCGGCGGCCGACGGGCTATATGAAGTCCCGGCCGGCTTGACCTTCCCCGGCATCTTCGGAGCGATCGCCAAAGCCCATATGGACAAGTACGAAACCAACTTGGACCACCTGCTCAAGGTCGCCATCAAGAACCACAGCAATGGCGCTCTCAATTCTAAGGCGCAATTCCAACAGACGGTCACAGAGATGATGGAGCGCCGTATCTCCCGGGCCCAAGAACGCGGCCAGGAAGTACCGGACTACAAGACCGACATGGACTTCCTGAACGACCCCAGGGCCAATCCCTGGATCGCCTGGCCGCTGCGGCTATACGACTGCGCACCCATCACCGACGGCGCGTCCTGTGTGCTACTGGTGTCGAAAGAGATCGCCCACAACTTCGCGGACACCCCCATAGACATCGCCGGGATCGGCCAGGCCACCGGCAAGCCGCTCCACGACTCGGATGAACTGACTTCACTGTCGGCCGCCAAAGCCGCTTCCCAGCAGGCCTACGACATGGCCGGCATCACCGTTGCCGACATCGACCTCGCGGAGGTCCACGACTGCTTCACCATCGCCGAGATCGTGGCCACCGAGGACCTTGGGTTCTTCGCTCCGGGCGAGGGCCCTCGGGCGGTGGACGAGGGACGCACCGCGCGGGACGGCGACCACCCAATCAACACTTCAGGCGGGTTGAAGGCCAAGGGCCACCCGGTCGGCGCTTCGGGCGTCGGTCAGGTCATCGAGATCTACAAGCAACTGAGAGGAGAGGCCGGCGAACGCCAGGTGAAGAAGGCAGACCCAACGGTCGGCGTCACCCACAACGTCGGCGGCACCGGCGGGACCTGCGTGGTCAACGTGCTGCGACGGGAGTCGTAACCATGGCCAGTGAATTCAACTCAAGCGCCTTCTACAGCAAGCTGAAAGAGGAAAAGAAGCTGGTCGGTGTGAAGTGCCTGGACTGTGGCCATCTGTCCCCCGAGCCCCGGCCTATGTGCGCGGAATGCCACGGATTCAACATGGAGTGGCACCCATTCAGCGGCAGGGCCAAGCTGAGCACCTTTACCTGCATATCTATCGTACCCGTTAAGATGGCCGCCAAAGGCTACGGGCGGGACAATCCGTATTGCACCGGGATCGTTGCCCTCGAGGAGGGTCCCCGAATCAGCGCTATGATCAACGGGGTCGACGGCACGAATCCCCAGAGCATCAAGACCGGAATGGAAATGGTCTTGGACGCCGACGACCTGGATGAAGAGGCTCCGGCGCTAGCCTTCAAGCCTGCTTAAAGAGCGTTAGTTCCAATAAATAAAAAAGTCCGCCCTTCCCCGAGTGGGAAGGGCGGACTTTTTTATTTATTGGATATCGGACTTGGCCTAATCGAAGCCGCGGGTGCCGACCCAACCATGGGCGGAGACGTCAATCATCTCGCCATTGGGACCGGTGTACTTTATCTCGACGTTGGCGTGGCGGGGACCGCCCATGCCCACGCCCAATGCCTTATTGACCTCGTCCATGGGAGCGGAATTATGCGCCGCCAGCTTGGCCTCAACGTCTTCCAGGTCCTCGACCTCGAAGCCGATGTGGTGGATGCCGCTGTACTCTTTCCCGCGCTCACCGGCTACTGCATCATTCTGAAAGTCCAGAATGGCCATGTTGACGTTGCCGTCGCTGAGGAAGAATCCATTGGCGTTGGCGCTTTCAAGTTGAGCGATCTCGCGCAGTCCGAAGACTTCTTTGTAAAATGCGGCGGTCTTCGCCGAATCTTGGGTGGCAATGGCGATGTGCTTAATCTTGGGCATCTCGCTACCTCTCCTGCCGATTTTTGAGTGATCCCAGACGATGGAATCTGTGGGAGCAACGATACCACGTTTAGCAAAGTGATGTCACTTTGCCCGCCCCTGGATCAAAGCTTAGCCGGCCCTAGATTTCGGCCTGGCCCCGGCATCGGGTTTACACGGTGGCCCGCTGATCCTAGAGTGGGCGGTCTTAATCAATATTCGCGCCGTAGACTCTAAGTCTAGAATGAAAACAATCAAATTCATCATTGAACCGATTGGGCCGGAAGACTGGGAGGCGGTCCGGGCGATCTACCTCGAACGCATCGCCACCGGCCACACCACCATCGAGACAGAAGCCCCGCCCTGGGAACGCCGGAGCAACAGTCACCGCCCGGACTGCCGTTTGGTAGCCAGGGATGGTGAACAGGTGGTCGGATGGGTCGACTTGAGCCCTGTTTCATCCCGCCCCGTCTATTCCGGAGTAGCTGAGGTGAGCGTTTATGTCGCTGCACACTTCAGGCGCAAGGGAACGGGAAGGCTCCTGCTAGACCCACTGTTTCTGCCTCCGAGTCGGCCGGCGTATGGACCCTTCAGGCCAGTATCGACCTCCATTCCGCCTGTGGCTTCCGCACGGTTGGCACCAGAGAGCGCATCGGCGGCCTAAAAGACTACTGGCGGGACACCGTGCTGATGGAACGCCGTAGCGAAGCCCCTGGGGTTTAGCTTTCCAAATTTAGCCGACCAACGATCGGTCCTTCGACAAGTCCGATTCCATCGAGACCCTCGACCTTAGGTCGGGGCTCAGGGTAAGCGGGAAATACGGAACCGGACTCAATACTTACTATCCCGTGTGTGGTCAGGCTGCATGTTAGAATAATCTTGGCCGCCAGGCTGCCCCGTCTCGAGATATCATGGGCGTTGGCCTCGCGGACCACACCGTCTCAGATGTCTTCAAAGCGTCTTGGGACAACTCGGAGGAGTAAGCATGACAGCCCCCAATCGCATGAAATTCGGCGTCTTCATGGCTCCCTTCCACCGCGTGGGCGAGAACCCCACCCTGGCTCTGGAAAGGGACCTGGAGCTACTCCAATGGTTGGATACCCTCGGCTTTGACGAGGCCTATATCGGCGAGCACCACAGCGCCGGGTGGGAAACCATCGCATCACCAGAGTTGTTCATGGCCACCGCCGCCGAACGCACCCGCCACATCCGGCTGGGCACCGGCGTAACTAGCCTGCCCTACCACCATCCCTTCATGGTAGCCAACCGTATGGTCCAGCTCGACCATCTGACCAGAGGCCGGGTAATCCTGGGATGCGGCCCTGGCGCTCTCGCTTCCGACGCCTTGATGCTGGGAATAAAACCAGAGAGACAGCGGGCGATGATGGAAGAGTCGTTGGACGCCATCATGCGGCTGATGTCCGACCCCGAGCCCTACTCCGTCAAGACCGACTGGTTCGAGATGAACGAGGCCGTTCTCCAACTACGGCCCTACCAAAACCCCATCGTCCCCGTGGCCGTGGCCTCGGTGGAATCCCCTGCCGGCGTCACCCTGGCCGGTAAGCATGGGGCATCGGTCCTGTCTTTAAGCGTGCCCAGAGACACTATCCGTAAGACTTCCCTGGCTGAACTCTGGTCCATCGCCGAAGAGACGGCGGCCGAGCATGGCAAAGAGATGCACCGGGAAGACTGGGGTGTGGTGATGGGGATGCACCTAGCCGACACCAAAGAGCAGGCTTTCAAAGACATCCGGGAAGGCAGCGCCAGAGTGGTCACCGAATACTTCGGCCAGACCCTGGGCAACCCGACTCCGGACGTCCCCCGGGACCAGATCGTGGACTACATGGTTGACCACAACCAGTGGATTGTCGGCACCCCCGACGACTGCATCGCCGGCATCGAGCGGCTGCAGGAGCTCACCGGCGGCTTCGGCAAGTTCATGATGCGGGTTGAGGACTGGGCGCCCCGGGACAAGATCCACCGCAGTTATGAGTTGTTGGCCCGTTACGTGATGCCCCATTTCCAGGGCAGCCTGAAGGGGATCCAGACATCGAACCAGTGGGCCAGCGAACGCAAAGAGGCGCTCCAACAGAACCGCTACGTTGGAATCAAAGCGGCCACCGACCGGTTCGATGCCAACAGAAGCAACGGGCGTTAGCTGGGAGCAATCAGCTAACAGCCGTCAGCTTCCAGCTATCCAGGCTAGATTAAAAGACGTCCCGCTAAATCGGGGCGTCTTTTTTATTGAATCCTTGAGGCTTATCGGTTCGTAGAATACTTGCCGGTCTGTTATATTTCATGCAAGGTAAGATATTAAAGACCAGCAGGACAGGTTTGTGTCGGCGTCTTGGGTCGGCCCAGACGTAACAAGGCAGACATCATGCGCAAGACAAAGATCATGGTCACCATTGGTCCAGCATCCAGAGACCCGGACATGTTGGACCAACTCATCAGTCTGGGAATTGACTGCGCCCGCCTGAATTTCTCCCACGGGACATTGGACGAACACGCCCAGGTAATCGCCAACATCAGGCGACTTTCCCAGAAACACCGGCGTCCGGTGGCCATCCTCCAGGATTTGGGCGGCATCAAACTTCGCTTGGGAACCCTTGAAGAACCCATGCTCCTGAACCCAGGAGACACCGTGAGCTTGGTACCTGAATCATCGACGACCGAACCCGGCGTACTGCCTTTTCCTCAACCAGGAGCGTTCAGGAACATAGCAGCCGGCCACAACATCTTCATCGCAGACGGCACCGTCCGTCTCGCCGTTACGGCGGCCAGTCCGTCCAGAGTGGATGCCACCGTCCTCTCATCCGGAGTTATCTCGTCGTTTAAAGGAGTGAATCTTCCCGGCGTGCCCATCGACGACCCGGTTTTGACCGACCGGGACAAGATTGCCCTCGAATTCGGCGTTGAGCATGGCGTCGATTGGGTCGGCCTGTCATTCGTGCGAACCGCCGAAGACATCCTCTACGCCAGAGAGCACCTGAACGCGGCAGGCAGCAAGGCCTTGGTGATGGCCAAGCTTGAGCGAGGCGAAGGTGTCGACAACATCGATTCAATCTTGCCCGAGGTAGACGGCATCATGGTCGCAAGAGGTGATTTGGGTGTTGAGATCCCCATGGAGCGGGTGCCCATCGTCCAGAAGCAACTGGTGGCCAAGTCCAACGAAGCGGGAAAGGTTTCCGTCATCGCGACCCAGATGCTCTGGTCCATGGTAGTCGCCCCGGCGCCGACCAGGGCTGAGATCTCCGATGTGACCAACGCCGTTCTGGACGGTTGCGACGCCATCATGCTCTCCGATGAGACGGCGGTGGGCCAGCATCCTCTGGAAGCCTACAAGATGGCGGACGCCACGGTGAAAGAAACCGAGACCATCTATCCTTACTTCAGCGACCTGGGCTCCAGGGACCGCACCCAGGCCATCACCTCAGCGGCGGCGCGGCTGGTCCGTTCGCTGGGTTCCAAACCGGTGGTGGTGACCAGCACTGGAAGGGCCGCCTTCGAGCTGGCCAGGTTCCGGCCGGACGCCGACATCGTCGCTTTTTCCCACGATGCGGCCGTGCTTCAGAAGTTGTGTATGGGCTGGGGAATCCGCCCCGGCGGTGTTATACCGCCTCAGAGGGACGTCGCCGGTCTGGTGGCTTCGGTGATCCAATCCGGGCTGGACGGCGGTACCATTGACGAAACCGACGTTGTGACAATCGTCCACGGATTCTCTCCGGGGGTTTCGGGCACTACCAACGCCGTGCAGGTGCTGGACATGCGGGAATATCTGGCCCACGTCAACGAAGAGCGCGCTGCCGCCACCCAGAAGTAAGACTTTGTCTTTACGGGACGGGAAACGCGATGCCGCGGTGCTAATGGCAACCGTGTTGGCGGTCTTCATTTTCGCCGCATGCTCAACGGAGACGACTCCCGCAACGGACGTTCCGCAACCCACCGCAGAGCCAATCGCTCCCCCAACATCGACTCCAGTTCCTACGCCAGTACCCTACGAAGACTTCGCCGGAGCAGAGATACCGCCCGCGGACCCGGAACAACTGGCCCAACTGACCAAGGTCCTCTCGCTCGTCCCGGAGAGCTTCGGCTCGGCGGTCTACCTGGACACGGAGTTCTTGCGGTCCAACGAGAGTCTTGGGGCCATCATCAACCCGGATGTCCTTGGGCTGGACGTGGCGTTGCCATCGATCGCAACCGGGCTGGTCAGCCGACTCGCGGTGGCCGCTGACTTACAGACTAGGAGCGTGGTCACACCATTCCAGAGCGACTTCGCCATCGCGGATATGCTTCGCCTCGCCGGCGGATTCGGCCTGCAACTGGGCGGCGACGGCCCGGCAAATTACCAGGGCCACGATGTTTGGGAGATCAATGTCTTGGGAACAGTCCTGGCGTTGGCGACGGCCGATGCTACAACCGGGGTAGCCGCAGCGGATCAGAGCATCACGCCAGCAGAAGCAACGGCGCTGGTCGAGGCCTCCCTGGACGGATTCGACGGGCGTTCCGGATCCATATTGGACGCCCCGGGCCTTTCCGCCCTGTTGCCAGCCGTCCCTTCGGGTTTCGCGGCTGGGGTGCTTTCCCAGTGCGAAACCTTGCCGTTATTCCATGACACTCAGGGGTTGCCTGGCTGCACTGGAGTCGTGGTATCTTCCGATATCTTGCCCGGCGATCTGGTGGTCTTCCATGCCCTGATCGGATTCACCGGCCAAGACGCGGCCTTAGCGGCCATACAGCAAGCCGCAGAATCACTAGAGAACGAAAGAGAATCTCAGGGGTTCGAAGACCTCGGTCTCCGACAGGAAGGCGGAAACGTGCGCTTAAGGGTGATCGTCGACGTCTCGAAGTTCGCCGAAGCGTTCCAGCTGTTTACGCCAGAGAACTAGTTCTCTCGACCGAAAGAATCATATCCCTTCCATCGCTACGCAAACGCCTTAATCTCCTGTTATTCTGAGGAGCGCCGCAGGCTGACGAAGAATCTTCCAACCATCAGCTTGGCAGACCCTTCTATTCGCTCAGGGTGACATATGAGGAGCGCCGCTCAATCAGGACACTAGGTGCAGTTGAAACCTTCGTCCCTTCTCCCACAGCGAAGGAAGGTGAGGATTCCGGGCGTGAACTTCAGATGCAACCCCTTTAGACCCCTAACCATGTTCGGGCAGTGAGTGAGGGAGGGACGTTACACCCATGAGATAGACGTCCATCGCGCGGGCAGTCTCCCGGCCCTCAGCTATGGCCCAGACCACCAGTGACTGTCCCCTGGCCGCATCTCCGGCCGCGAAAACTCCGGGAACGCTGCTCATGCGGTTGCCGTCGATGGCTACGTTGCCACGGCCGTCGAGGTCCACCCCTATCTGAGCAAGCATGCCATCCTGTTCGGGATGTAAGAACCCCATGGCCAGAAGCGTCAGTTCGGTTTCAATCTCAAACTCGCTGCCGGGTACCTCTTCCATGGATGGGCGGCCGCCGTTGGTGCCTTCCTTCCATTCGATCCGCACCGCGCGGAGCTTCTCCAGTTTTCCATTGCTTCCCGTGAACGACTTGGTCAGCACCGCATAGTCCCGGATGCCGCCTTCTTCGTGGGCCGGAGACGACCGGAGAATCATCGGCCACTGGGGCCATGGATTGTTACCGGGCCGCTCTTCCGGGGGTTCAGCCAGCAACTCTATCTGGTGCACTACTTCAGCGCCCTGACGGTGGGCAGTGCCCAAGCAGTCCGCGCCGGTGTCCCCTCCGCCCAAGATCACCACCCGTTTGCCCTCGGCGTCGATGCGTTCTCCTTCCGGTATCTCTTCACCGGACAATACCCGGTTCTGTTGAGTGAGGTAATCCATGGCCAGGTGGACTCCATCCAGTTCCCGGCCCGGAACGTCCAGTTCCCTGGCATCGGTGGACCCGATGGCTAGACAGACCGCGTCGAATTCAGAGAGTAGTTGTTCAACCGGTAAGTCGACACCAACGTTGGTATTTGTCATGAAGGTGACGCCTTCTTCGGACATCAGGTCGACCCGGCGTTGGACCACAGACTTTTCCAGTTTGAATTCTGGTATGCCCAAGACGAGCAAGCCGCCGATATATCCGGCTCGCTCTATGACCGTCACCAAATGCCCGGCGCGGTTCAACTGCTGCGCCGCAGCCAGGCCGGCGGGTCCAGAACCAACCACCGCAACCTTTTTTCCGGTGCGGTTGGCCGGCGGTTCGGGCTTGATCCAGCCATTCTCAAATCCCCGGTCGGCGATCTCTTTCTCGATGTACTCGATGGTGACCGGGTCGGAGTTTATGCTGAGGACGCAGCTTGCCTCGCAAGGGGCGGGGCAGATGCGGCCGGTGAACTCCGGAAAATTGTTGGTGGACAGGAGTGTGGCCAAGGCCCCCTGCCAATCACCCCTATAGACCTGGTGATTGAAATCGGGGATAACGTTTCCCAAGGGGCAGCCCATGTGGCAGAAGGGAACAGCGCAGTCCATGCACCGTGAGCCCTGTTCCTTGGCTTTTTCTTCGCCCCAAGGTTGGTAGAACTCGCGGTAGTCGCCCTTTCTCTCCGCCGCGGGACGCCGCTCCGGTGGCTGACGGCCGGAATCCATGAAGCCTGTCGGTTTACCCATTTCCGACCGCTTCCAGTTCACGCTCCGTCCCTTCCTCGGCCCTGCGCTTCCGCTCTTCCAAAACCCGGCGGTAATCTCTGGGCATGATCTTCTTGAACCGCTTCAAAGCTGCACTCCAGTCGGCCAGGATCTCAGTGGCCGGGGTGCTGCCGGTGTACTTCTTGTGGTCTTCAATCAGCCCTTTGAGGAGTGAGATGTCTTCGGGGTCTGTTACCGCCTCCATGTCGGCCATGCCGTCGTTGAAGGAGATTCCGAAACAATCATCTTTGTCATAAACGAATGCGATTCCGCCGCTCATGCCCGCGCCGAAGTTGCGGCCGGTGGATCCCAACACCACAGCCACTCCGCCGGTCATGTACTCGCAGCCATGGTCTCCCACAGCCTCAACCACGGTCTTCACTCCGCTATTGCGGACGCAGAACCGCTCGCCGGCGATGCCGTTGATGAACACCTCCCCGCCGGTGGCCCCATACATGGCCACGTTGCCGATGATGATGTTATCTTCAGGCACGAAAGTCGCTTCGGCATGAGGGCGTACGACAATCCGGCCACCTGACATTCCCTTGCCCATATAGTCATTGGTGTCGCCCATTAACTTTACGTTGATGCCCCTGGCCAGGAAAGCGCCGAAGCTCTGTCCGGCGGACCCTGTCAGATTGATATTAATCGTGTCATCGGGAAGGCCGTCTTCGCCGAACGCCTTGGCGATCTTTCCGCTGAGCATAGCGCCCACTGTCCGGTTGGAGTTGTTGATCGGCAAGTCAATCCGAACCGTTTTCTTTTCATCCAGCGCCGGTTTGGCCTGGGAGATTAACTGATGGTCCAGGGCCTTTTCCAGCCCGTGATCCTGCTTTCGGTCACAATAGACCGGCTCACTGGCATCGCCGGACTCCTGGCGGTGCAGCAGCCGGGAGAAGTCCATCCCTTGGGCCTTCCAGTGGTCGTCGGCGTCCTGGAAGTCGAGGATGTCCGTCCGTCCAATCATCTCGTTTACGGTCCGGAATCCGAGATGTGCCATGATCTCGCGCATCTCTTCAGCGACGAACGTGAAGTAGGACACGAGATGCTCTGGCTTGCCGGCGAATTGCTTCCGCAGCTCCGGGTCTTGGGTGGCGATACCCACGGAGCAGGTGTTCATATGGCATTTTCGGAGCATGATGCAGCCACTGACCACCAAAGCCGAGGTCGCGAACCCGTATTCTTCGGCGCCCAGAAGTGTGGCCATCACGGCATCCCGGCCAGTCTTCAGTTGACCGTCGGTCTGCACCATTATTCGGCTACGCAGTCCGTTGGCCACCAGTACCTGCTGGGTCTCGGCGATGCCCAGTTCCCAGGGCAGTCCCGCGTGCTTGATGGACGACTCGGGAGAAGCTCCGGTGCCGCCGTCGTGGCCGCTGATCAACACCACATCGGCATGGCCCTTGGCCACACCCGCGGCGATGGTGCCGACGCCGACCTCCGCCACCAGCTTCACGTGAATCCTGGCATCGGGGTTAATGTTCTTCAGGTCATGAATCAACTGGGCCAGGTCTTCGATGGAATATATGTCATGGTGGGGCGGCGGCGAGATCAGTTCGACGCCAGGCGTGGTCTTCCTAACCCAGCCGATATACTCGTCGATCTTGTGGCCTGGCAGCTGTCCGCCCTCGCCGGGTTTGGAGCCCTGGGCCATCTTGATCTGGAGATCGGTGGCGTTTATCAGATAGTTGGCGGTTACGCCGAACCGGCCCGAAGCTACCTGTTTCACCGCGCTGCTGCGTGAGTCGCCATTCTCATCAAGCCAGTATCGCCGGTAGTCCTCTCCGCCCTCGCCGGTGTTGCTACGGGCGGACATCCGGTTCATGGCGATTGCCATGGTCTCGTGGGCTTCCCGGCTGATGGAACCCAACGACGCCGCGCCGGTGGCGAATCGTTTCACGATCTCAGAGGCTGGTTCCACGTCGGCGATGGGCACTGGACTCAGGTCTTGTTTGAAGTTCAGCAGGCCGCGTAGCGTGGCCAATTTTTTAGTCTGGTCGTCGGTCTGGCGGCTGAAATCTTTGTAAGCGTCCCAGTTGTTCGTGCGGGCCGCGTGCTGAAGTTTCTCAATGGCGTCCGGGTTCCACTGGTGGAATTCCTCGCCCCGACGCCACTGGTACGCGCCGCCTTGATGGAGGTCCGGCTCCGCCGCGACCTGAGATGACCCGAAGGCCCGGTCATGGCGCTCGGAAGTTTCGCGTTCGATCCCTTCCAGTCCGATGCCGCCTACTCGAGATGGGGTCCAGGTGAAATACTCGTCGATCAGTTCTTGGTTCAGGCCCACCGCTTCGAAGATCTGCGCGCCTCGGTAGCTCTGCACAGTGGAGATGCCCATCTTGGACATCACTTTAAGCACGCCTTTCTCGTTGGCTTTGATGAAGTTATTCTGGGCGTAATCGGGTTTGGTCCCGTTGATCTCACCGGCCTCGGCCAGGCCCCGAACGGTGGCCAAAGCCAGGTATGGGTTGATCGCGCCGGCGCCATATCCAACGAGCAACGCGAAGTGATGAACTTCGCGGGCGTCACCGGACTCCAAGACCAGTGCCGCCTTGGTGCGGGTGCCCATTCGGATCAGGTGATGGTGGACCGCAGAGACGGTGAGCAAGCTGGGTATGGGAGCCCAACGGCTGTCCGCGCCGCGGTCCGACAATACGATGATCGAGCAGCCTGCCTCTATCGACTTGGATGCCTGTTCTCGGAGTCCGTCCAATGCTTTCTTCAGCGCGCCGTCGCCGGCTTCCCGGTCGTAGAGCGCCGACAGCGTGCCGGTGCGCAGCCCTTCCTGGTTCAAGGCCTTGATCTGGCTAAGTTCCAGGTCCGAGATGATGGGCGAGTCCAGCCGCAACTGCCGACAATGTTCCGGGGTCTCGTCGAACAGGTTCTGTTCGCTGCCGACAAAGGCCCCGAGCGATGTAACCAGTTCCTCTCTGATAGCGTCCAAGGGCGGGTTGGTCACTTGGGCAAATAGCTGCTTGAAGTAGTTGTAGAGCATCTGGTTCTGGTCGGAAAGCACGGCCAGGGGCGCGTCGTTGCCCATGGAACCGATGGCCTCTGTGCCCCGCTCGGCCATGACCGTGGTTAGCATGCGAATCTCTTCGATGCTATAGCCGAAAGCCTGTTGCAACCGTACCAGTTCGGCATGTTCCATGGCCGGCGCTTCCGCCGCCTGCGGCAGGTCGTTCAAGGTTATCTTATTGTCTTTCAACCACTTGCCATAGGGGTTCTTGGTGGCCAGGCTGTGTTTCAATTCTTCGTCGCCGATGATCCGGCCCTGCTCCAGGCTGACCAGGAACATCCGGCCCGGCTGTAGCCGTCCTTTGAATTTGACATCACCGGGAGGCACTTCCAAAACTCCGGTCTCGGAGGCCATCACCAGCTTGTCGTCGTTGGTCACCAGATACCGGAAGGGACGCAGGCCGTTCCGGTCCAGCAGGGCGCAAAGGCTACGGCCATCGGAAGCCACAATCATGGCCGGGCCATCCCACGGCTCCATCAGCGAAGAGTGATATTCGTAGAAGTCCTTTTTCTCCTGGGACATGGTCTCGTGCTGATCCCACGCTTCGGGGATGAGCATCAACAGAGCGTGGTCCAAGTCGCGGCCGGTCATCTGGAGCAGTTCCAAT
>CETR01092669.1_pt1 | contig 17850 bp, 11 predicted proteins | sample 531281 | NCBI WGS metagenome assembly CETR01 (sample SAMEA2622568, study PRJEB7988) | marine metagenome | biome: marine biome (ENVO:00000447); feature: mesopelagic zone (ENVO:00000213); material: "saline water (ENVO:00002010), including plankton (ENVO:xxxxxxxx)" | depth 696 m
GAAAACTACGCAAACACCTTTGCCTGCGGATAGCAAACCGCTGCGCTTGTGCCATGTAATACTGTTGGTCGAACTAGTACTAGTAAAGAACACGATTAGTAGTAAAACACCTCAAAATCAAAGGCTAGGCATCCCCCACTCAAAGCCCAGGCAAAGGCCATGATAGAGTATGAAATCAACATCTTAAAACAGTACCTTATTTAAAGAAGCTATGAACTACCTCGTTGAAGCCTTTCATATTCAATGCTTCAACGTACTACACCCCTTTTCAAACTATACTCCAACTACTTTTAACCACAAATACTGTGGGCAAGTGTGGACTCAGTGTAGATTCATTATGGATTCACTGTGGGAGCATAAGGCTTAAATTCAGGAGTGGGCATTCAGCAGTGGGCAGTAAACGGTAAACAGGATACAGTCGCAGTTGGCAGTAAACCCTAAACAACGAATAATAAACGAGAAATACGGAATAGGGAAAAAGTCCGTAGTTGGCGGTTTAGAGTTTTCTGTTTAATGTATTGATTAGATAAAAGAGTATAGCATAAAGAGCAAAGACTATTGAAAGTACAAAGGCAGAAGTACAAAATACAAATACGCAACGCACGGTCACTTCGAGTGATTCTGGAGCACCCTCGTGCGAAAGAATTGTATCGAGAAGTTGTTCTCAGTTTGCAGTCAGCAGTAGGCAGTCGCAGTGGGCAGTTGTTATTTCTGCTGTTTGTTATTGCTGATTTGTTATTCCGTATTAAAGTACAAAGGCAGAAGTACAAAATACAAATACGCAACTCACGGTCACTTCGAGTGATTCTGGAGCACCTTAGTGCGAAAGAATTGTATCGAGAAGTTGTTCTGAGTTTGTAGTCGGCAGTCGCAGTGGGCAGTGGGCAGCAAACAGTAATCGGTAAACAGAGAACCGCACAAGCACTACAAATCTCCATTCTAATTTTGAACTTTGAATTTTAAATCTTCTAATCTAGTCTACTTCCCGCTGATAGGCTTTTCGTTTTAAAAAGTGTAACCGCTCCGCAGCCAATGCTTCAGCCTGTTGCATAAAACGTTTGCACAGGTGATAGGCCTCGTTAGCATCGGTATCGGTGACGGTATACGTGCTCCCATACCGCAGGTGTTGCTGGGCGTGGCTAAGCAGGTGCAGACGACGACGCGCTTTAAACGAGGTGGTTTCCAGCAGTGTGCTAGGAAAGGACGTAAAACTGCGACACAGGGCTAAAAGGTAGTTGAGGGAGGTGTAGGCCGGACTGTACTCCCAAAACAAACGGATCAAGCCCAGGCAGGTCTGGATCAAAGCTTCCTCATACATCTGCAGTTGCACCAGCGCGTCTTCGCGGCTATCCAGAATACGGGTGCTCTCGATGAGATAATACGCCCGATTGCTACGGAGGTCCCAATATTTCTTGAGTTTTTCAACCTGTTGTGGGTGGTACAAATACCCTTGCTTTAAAAACCCGCGTAAGCGATCGTCTTCCGCATAAAGGGGGTTCCCCTCCCCCAACGCCTTTTGCAGAAAATTACTGCCAAAATCCAGCGCTTTGTGCGCCCGCTTCACGGTTTCTAGAATAAAACAGATGCGGATGCGCTGCCCGGTTTGATTATAAACCCGATCGGTGAGTTGCGACGGACTGGCCCCAACCGACGTGTACGTGACAAGCAGCACCACCGCGGTGCTCTGGTGTACTTGGGTTTCGTTGGCCGAAAAGCAATGGGCCGACTGCACCCGGCTGTCCTGCGCGCTGTAGAGTAAATAGGCGGAGTGTACGCGGTAAGTTTCTCGTAAATAGTTTATAGCCTCCTGCAGCACTTGCTCTAATGACGATTGGGTAGCACCCACTGGGGAGGCTGCCTCTGCGGGAGTTGGTTTTGGGCTACAGGCTTCCAACAGCTCCCGGGCTGCAGTATCTACCACCGTAAATACCCGCTCCATACGCATCTGTATCTGGTAACATGTATGCCGGTCTATAACTTCATAAGAAGGGATCCCATCTGCCGACCAGACATCCAGCAATTCTAAGAGTGTAGGATGGGCATCGGGTGCTTCGGGTGTGGGGAAGAGCCTGCGCAATTGGTGAAGAAACGGACGTACCGCAGCGAGCTGGGCTTCTAAAGAAGGATACTCCATTACCCTACCGGTATACAGCTTGCTCGCAAGCGCAAGACAGGTGTCAAACACCTCAACCAAAGCCAATACCGAAGCCGCATAGTCCTTCCGCTCAAACCAGTACGCAGCAGTATCAAAGCCTTTGCAAATACATGCCGCGTCCTGCTCCAGTTGCTGTTGCGCCTTAAGGTGCAGTTGTTCCAACTGGCGTTCGGAACGATTTTTAGAAGTATCGGCAGGAGCCCGAGGATAAATACGATCACCCGAGTGGTACCCCCACAATCCATAAACGCTTCCCTCCTGCACCAGCTGCTGCAATTGCTTTGGGGTATATACCTGCATTCGTACTACAGGAAACTGTACTTGCAGCACCGGGATTTGTTGTTGTAAATCGGTCAAGGCCCCGGCCTCCTGCACCACAATCAGGAGGTTGTAGATCGCATCAGGTGTTTGACGGATTGCACTAAGATAGAGCGCCTGTACCCGAGCAGTTTGCAACAAGGATTCCGTAAGCGGTTCGAGCGCCTCATGTAGATCAAATTTAGACGGGAGTTGGAGTTGTGGAGTCATAATTCAGTTTTTACATATGATACTATTGTGTAGAAATTCTATACTAATGTATCACAAATAAACCTAATTATCAATTGAAAGTACAAATATTTCATACCATTGTTTATACTTTCTACATTTATGTAGCTAATTTATAAACAAATTTAAGTGACAGATTTAGGTCTCTATCTTGCAAAAAAATCAATAAACAAAGCAGAAGTTGCGCGTAGAACAGGGATTAGTAAATCTCGCTTGAGCCAGTTAAGTGGAAATAATTCTACACAACTCCGTGCAGACGAACTCTACCTCATCGCCTTGGCCATTGACGTGGATCCCGGGGAGATGTTTATGGAGTTGCATCAGGACTTGAAATTACCGGAGGAGTAGGTTGTACTTCTTATATTCTATCACAAAACCTCCGTGCTAAGGAGCACCAGTACTACTACTATTCATGTTTCCTTTCTTTTGTCTTGATACAAAAGAAACAATCCCGAAGCTTCGGGACAAGGCTCACAAGACGGTATCTAAATTTATCGTTCACTGCACTGCATGCGCTTAACTCGACCGCTATCGCGGCCTCAAACAGAACCGCTTGCTACGTTACGTTCACTTCAAATTTCACAATACCTTCTTGTAGGCCGTTTTTAAATTAAAGCTAAGAGTAACATTCTTTAGTCTTCCCTCGGTTCAGATTAGATGCAGGAAGCTCCGAAGGACAGGAGCGGTAGCGACGCGGAGCTGACAAGGCGGTTTTCGCGGTAGCGAAAAATTCCTAAGCGAGGGGCTCTTTTCTTTTGTTACTTTTCTTTGGAGAGGCAAAGAAAAGTAAGATGCATTAATAGTAAGTTACATTGCTCAAAATGAAGGCATAAGACTCCCTAGCTCTCGTAAACAAAAATTATGCGAGTAAAGTAAGATTACCGGATAGAAATAATCCTCTAAAAATCCTCACGCATTAACCCTAAACCACCGTATACAAAGTCGTAACGAGCCTACCTTTAACTCCCGGAGCCGGTAGGGACAACAGCTCTTTGGCTGCTTTTACTTTAAAATTAAAAGGTGGTGCTAACAGATCAACCCCACTGTGTTTTTTAAGTCGGATGCCTTGTCCGGAAATGATATCAATATTGGGGGTAAACTCCTGATCGGGCAGGTGCTCGGTAAGGATCACATAGCGATAGGCGTATAACTTGTTGATGATGGACGCAATCTCTGCATTGGAGAGGTGTTGCAATACCTGGCGCAGTAAGGCACAGTCGCCTTCGGGCAAGGGATCTTTAGCAAGATCGATGGTGTCAAAACTGAGTTTTTTGCTTTTAAATAGTTCTTTATTATGCGCGATCAACTCCGGTACGATATCTACGGCTTTATAGGCTTGGGTGTAAGGCACCAACTCCTTACCGACATTAAAATCACCACAGCCCAGATCACAAACCACGGGCGGATTTTCTAAGCTTTTAAAAAAGCTACTCACCGCTTTTAGGTAAGTCTGTACCGTCTCGGTATCGTGCGAACCTGCACCGGAATAAAAGTCGGTATTCCCGCTACCCCACAGCTTCTTGGCATATACCTGCTGCATGGCGTCTTTGGTAGGCCAGGGGGTTTTGGTGGGTTTGTTCATTTGGGGTTATTAGATGATCTATATTTTGCTCAAAAACTTTACTTAGAATCAAAATGTCATTTCGAGCTGTCATCCTGAGCTTGTCGAAGGGGCAGTCGAGAAATCACTGTTCAATCTTTAAAAAACCTTTCATTTCTTCATCTCTATTAAGCTTCCTTAAAACCTCTTCAATCTTAGCTTTAAAAGTTGTTCCCAATTCACGATTGATTGTATTTTCTTTGTCTTCATTTAACACATTGACCCAGGCTAAGCCACATCGCTGCTTGGGAATACCTTCTATTTCTTTAAAAGGACTGACATCTACTTTTGTTCCCTGCGTGCTGGGATACAGCAACAAAGCCACCGGTGCCTGCCAGTATTCATTGTACACATACATCTGTCGCAAGTCGTTTGTAGACGGTTTGTTATAATCAATGATTTTCCACTTAGTATCAATAATCATTGCAGTCTTCTCCCCTCTCTTAATTACAATATCAGGACGTATGCTTATATCGTTCCATAGCTTCTTACTACGCTGTCCCAAAACCTGAACCTCATCATCCCGAAATGCTTTTTTAAGCTGGACTAGAATATACTCTTCCCATAGGTTGTTCATATTAAACAGCAAGGCGATCATCTTTTCTGATCCACTTTTCACATTGGGTGCAAAATTGAGTATGATAAGGCGAGCGATTTCTAAAGCCGTGGTATAGGATTGTTCTTTACGACCCAATACCAGTTTATCAAAAGTCGCTGCAGTTGCATTTATAGACTTCACTTTTGGAAAATCCAATTGGATGGTTTTACACTTTCCATAAAGATAACCCCCGCGTGTAAATTGCTCAATTATGCAAAGGGCCTGATTTAAAATTTGATGTATTAGATGGTCTTTATCATACACCTGATGCTCTGTGTAAAAGCGTTCTTTATGAACTAAATTTTGAGATACTTGTTTTGCAAAAACCAGCTTTCCTTTTAATGTGTTCAGATTGCCTTGTTTACGGTAATAATTTTTGATCAGTCCTTGATGCAAAAGCTTTTGCACCTCCTTTAAATACCACTCAAAATAAATATCCAACAGATGCTTACTTTGCTTAGTAACATTGGCGTGATCAACCTGATTTACTTTAAGCCTTTTTGTTACCCGTAGCATCTCAATTAAAGCTTTTTGCCAAGCGTCTTCATTTTTACTCGAGCGGTCTGCCTTAGGTAATACTTCTATACAGACATCATCTACCTGTAAAACGCCTACATACTGTTTAAAAGTGATTTTGTCTAGACCTACAGTAAAGTATTTATTGCCGTGTAGCTCATTTAATTTGACTAAGGCTCTAAAATGCTTTTTTTTGAACTCAACCGAATCCTTTATAGTCCCAACTCTAAGATGCTCGTATTCAAATACCTGTATGCATTTTGAATTACGCATGATTCATCAATTTTTCAAGAGCCATTGCGATATTAAAATTATCATCAATGGTCTTGATTTTAAAGGATTCGCTTACCTCAACGTCATTACTATTTTTATTGAATTTCGCAAATAAATTCTTTTCTACTACTGGTAGAACTTCAATAAAGCCTTCACCTAATACTAAACCAATTCTACTGTAATCCCCATAAAAATATTCCTGAAGCAACGGTATGATGTTATCCTTAAACACTTGCTTGAGTACTTCTTCTTTATTGGTAGCATTTTTCACTTTAAAAAAATAGGAATGGCCAATAGTATGGTCGCGATCCAGAAGTGCCTCAATTCTTTTATTTATAGTCTTTAAAATAAGGTCTAATCTCAAACCTTTAAACTCATACTTTGCAAACTGCTTTACCTGATCCTGAATACGCCCTTGAGCTTCAAAAGCTGTCCAGATAACCTTACGCTCCTGTATTAAATCATCACTTGCACCGCTCGTTTCAAAAAATAATTTCTCTTTTTCTTTGAACTCTGCATCTTCCCACATCACATCCTTATACTCCCAAAGCAATTCCCAATATTGATAGGCAGGAGATAGTAATTCTGGTTTAGGCATAATTTCTTCAAACGAAAAGCGTCTGCGCAATGCCGTATCTAAAGCTTCAACACTACGGTCTGCAGTGTTCATTGTGCCGATTATATACAGGTTTGGTGGAACACCAAAATCAACCATTGAATTCTTAGAATATGGAAGTTTTAATTTGATTTCTTCTTTCTCTCCTAGTCTCTTATCAGACTCCAATAATGTAATAAGCTCTCCAAATATTGATGAAACATTTCCTCGGTTAATTTCGTCAATTATTAAAACATATGATTTTAAAGGCTTTTTACTAATTTCAGAATTGCCTTCATACGATTTAAGTTTGGCAATGATTCCCGGATAATATATACCTACTCCTGTTGGGTTTATTTTCTTTTCACCGTGATACGCCTTTCTTAAAGTTGCTATACTTAATGTATGACCTGTGCCACCACTAGCCTTTTTAAAATGAATTGATGTGTCTGTAAAATCTAATATTGTATATTCATTTCCAGTAGTCTTTAATGAAAATTGAATAGTATTATCTTCTTCCCATTCTTCTCTAAGTCTAATAAAAGCCTCATCAAAAGGTAAATGTATATCGCTACCTTTTGTTAAAGCTTGCCAGTCATTTTCTGCTTTTTCACAAATACTTTTAAAAATACCCGCCTCAATTTGATATGATAATTCCTTACCATTCATTACAGGTTTTATACCTTCTACAAAATCTTCATAACCTAAGGATTGATGAAACGTAGTAAAAACAATTTGCCCAGCATCACATAGTCGATTGTATTCTTGCACAATTGCTTCTCTTGATTTCTTTACTGCAGAGTTAAAAAAATCAGGATTAGCTATACGTATAGCTTTTTCTTTAGTCGCGTAAGTCTTGCCTGTACCTGGTGGTCCGTATAAAATTTGGTTTAAAGGATATTCAATAAACCTTAAATCCTTGATTTCACTGCTATCCATTTTAGCCCTAATTTTGTTTTTAAAGAAAATATATTCTAATTCAGTGGCTGTAAAGTTTGTTCCCTGATTACCTGCCTTAAATGCTGAAAGTTCAGGCGCCTCTTTTATATCTTTCCACAACACTGGATTGTCAGCGGAATAATCAGTAATCTTAATCTTGACCCTAAATTCATCTCGCTTCTCATTTTCTACAAGGTAATGTTGGATTTCAAATGGTTCTTCTTCTATTTTTTTTACATCACTTACAACTTCAGCTAATGCATAACATCCGGCTGATCTCCCCGTCTGCCAAAGAATAACTTTATCTCCCTTTTTGATATTATCACGATGAGCCGCAACCTTCCAACTTTTTAAATGTCCTCCTCTTAATGCTGCAGTTATGTTATATATTTCAGGATTTCCTTGAAATAACCAGTGATTAGGTTTCGAAAAATAACCCTTCACATTACTCATTATTTTTTCAAACTTATCATCTGATATTATTAAATCTTTAAAAGTTGAATCTTTACATACTTCTTGAATTTGAGGATAATACTTATTTAAAAAGTCATATAAATCCTTTGGATTTTCCTGACTAAAAGCGCCCCCCTGGAAAATATATTTTTCATTTCCTTCCATTTCACTGCCCCCTATAAAAACTGATCTCAGCTTCTTATAAAAATCTAGTAACTCTTGGTTTTTCTCACCTTTATGTACAATTTCAAAATGAAATTCATAATGCTTATCGACAGGATAAGCTACGAGTCCACCGCTACGAGTCATATTTGCACCTCCACTCCTATCTATAATACCTACAAAAGCATAATCATCATTGCCTTGAAAATAATAACCTTGTGAAAACTTACCATTTCTGTCTCTTTGTCGGCATATAAAATTAAAATCAGGGTGTTCTTTACGGTACGATAGTAAAATTTCAAGAATATTTTTGTGAAAAGTCATTCTGAATATTATTCAATTTTTAATAATTTTTTTATAATGTCATTTTTGAATTTGCTCATTATTCTTTTATGATAATCCTCCTTTTCCAGTTCAATCCCAAAAATTAAACGATAACGATCCTGTTTTGAAATTGAAATAGTAGAACTAAAAGTTTTCTCTAATAAAACTTTCAAATAGTTATCAGGATATTTAAATCTTAAGTCATATAAATCTTTTAATTCCTTATTAGAATGACCTTTATATATTAAAGGAAGATTAATTGCCTCTATAGTTTTTATACCTTTTTTGTGAGGATGATTTTCGCGAAATGATATATATGGATTATCTGTTGAATCCATAAGAAAATTAAAATAGTACGAATTGGATATATTAATATCTAAATAAGGATGCAGATAGTCTTCGAGATTCAGTTTGACAGAAGACTTAATTGTATTACAAGTCGCGCAAGATGGTACGAGATTATAAAAAGACAATCCTAATAAAGGATAATCACTTTTGTTGAACCAATGGTCAAATTGAGGTACCATTCCCTTGCCTCCTTTGTCATTTATGTAAGTAAATATGTATTCACGATTACAATATAGACAAGTATGATGGTCAAGTAATTTTGCAAGCCTATAATTCCATTTAACTTTTTGATCATACTTATCTTTATTCAGAAACCAACCCTTGTACCCAGATAAAACAATTAATTTTTTCGCATTACGTTTAAAATCATCCTCAGTTTTACCAAGGTCTAAATAATCCTTTAATAATTCATCATATAATCTAATTAGATCTTGAGGCTTACCAACTATTAATGTTCGTATATGTTCGGTTGTAAATAAATCTCGAAAATTTTGAGCTATACTTCCCCTTTTTTTCATTGAGCTATTACAATGTACACAACCTGAATCATCGCATACATAACCTAGGATATTAGATTTACTTTTACGCCCTTTGATCTTGATACCCAACCAACAAATCGCCTCCTTTGCATAAATATTTTTTGCTTTGGTTTGTTCTCCTAAATAAATCATAAACTGTCAGCTATATCATTTCTACCTAATCTACGGGCATAAGCTCTGATTTTTTCTTCTATTTCTTCATTATCTTCAGGAAAAGCAGTGGCATACATTTCCTCTAAAACATTTTTAAGTAAAGGCTCATCTATTATTTCTATTACCTGCAAACAATATTTTTTAGATATTGCTTTGTAGTTTTCAAATAACTCTAACTGTTCTTTGTTAAGCTGTTCTTTTAAATCCTCCCTCATAGAATCTTCGCTTAGCTTGTTATGAATAATTTTTATGTTGAGCCATTTTATTATCTCGTCAATTTTTTCTTTGGCAAACTCGCCCATAAAGCCATCTTTAAGAAAAAAACTATCTGCCAACAAATCGTGAATATTAGCTCCAAAGGATTTTGATGGCTTCTCCTCTATTGATAATATTTTGGATCGGTCTGATAAATCATCGAAAACTTTATCGATGTAAGTTATATTGTAGTTAGGTATATCTGAAAGGGTTAAAGAATCATGGGTTGAAATAATTATTTGAATCTTGCGATTTTCTAAATTTGGATTCTTGCCATTATCGACTCCTTCATTTAGTTTGCTAAATATTAAAGGAGTTACTTTTGAAATTACATTTATATATTTCTTTTTCCAAAGTGGATGAAAGCCTAAGTCTGCTTCATCTAATAATAAAATGTAATGTTCTTTACGACGTAAATGATGATACTTTTTTATAGTGAACTCATAGAGGCTACTAAAAAGATTTATCAAAGACTTCTCACCAAACGATAGTCTTTTATTGGGGCGAAATTCGATAAGTTGCGCATCTATTACTGAATTACTATTTAACGCCTGTATTACTCTTTTATACAGTTGTATAACCCTTTTAAAAATATCAAAATCAACCTCTTTAAGTTTTACACTGATACATCCTTGATTTAGGCTGAAGCCTCTCTTATTTATGATTGATTCTAATAAGAGATATAATTTTTTAATTGAATCAAAGAGAGTAATGGTACGTTTTGCTACCGATGTCAGTTGATCTATAATTTCATATCTTGATCGAAATATCTCATCAAATGATTTTGTAATCCCTTTCTCAATTTCCTCTAAGTCTGATTCAACTTTCTTATTAAAGCTCTCATTATCTAGATCATCATAATTAATAAATAAGTGATCAATATATTTTGACAAATTTTCACGTATTTGTTCAAACTCTTCACCTCTTATTTCATCAACAATTATTGAATCTAAATTATTAGACACGTAGTCCCCTAATTCATTTGATGACAAACTTTTAGTCTTACTTTTTATTTCACTAATTCTGGCTAGTAAACTTTCCTTTTGTTCAATTAACTCCTCATCAAAGTTGGTCGTTTCAAAAACAAAAAGTAATGTGTGATAGTCGTTGCCATTATAAGATTCCCATAATTTTCTATAAATATATTTATCTATGTATGCTAGTTTGTGAAAGAAAAAATGATCTAGCTTTTTGTAAAAGTCTTTCACTTGAATAATGTCTTCAAATGAGATTTCATAAGTACCATTAAAGGCCGTCTGCATTGAAGTACCGTCTATAATTAGATAGGAAAGTATATTTACTTCTACATCTTTGAAGAAATGCTGATTTTCGTGCACTAAATGTTCTTTGTCTTCAGCCTTATTCTCATAGGTATCCCACAATTTATCTAAGCTTACTTTTTGAGCCTTTTCTAAATCACCTTCAGTTTTGAAGCCGCCATAAACATTTCTTAAATCCCTTTTGTACAGAGGCTTAGATCGTATTTCTAAAAAATCATATAGAGGAAGTTCAGGGTATATCTGTTTTATTTCATCTGCAATTTCATCTGTCATTAACATCAGCGAACGCTCCACATTATCTAAATGATATTCTAATAGCGTAGATTTGAAATGTGAAGTTTTTGATATGGGAGAATCAAATCTAGTGAGATCTTCGTCAGCTAAAGGAGAATAATAAAGAACAGGAATATCAATATTGACGGTATTTTGAATTTTGATATCGTTAAAAAAAACATCTAAACTATTCTTATCAGAAATATTGCCATATTCATCAATACGACCTGTTCTATTTTCTATAACAATCTCGTCTACACTATTTTCATAAATTAAGATTGCTCTAGTATCATCGTTATTTTTATTTATGATTGAAAAAAGAGTTGTTTTGCCACTACCATTAGCTCCTACAATTGCAGAAATTTCACTTATTCCGTCTTGATGAAGGCCCGCAATATAATCTTTGTTTTTAGTTCTAGTTATTACTAGTTTCTTTTTAGATTTCTCAAAAGCATAAAAATATTTTCCTATGAGATTTATAGTTTGTGGTCCATCATATAAATAATGTTCAAGTATATAAATTGCTACTAACCTCATCCCTCCCCATATTTACCATCACGCTCCGCAGCTTCCCGATAGCTATCGGGACCACTCACCACATCCTCAACCACATCATAAGCTTCTCTAGGATTCCCTTCTTCAAGGGAATGCGCTACGCGCACCTGCCCATTCATCAACATAGGTAATAACCAATCCCGGAGTTCAGCAAGTTTTTGATTCTGTTTCTTATTATTTAAAATTGTTTCAAACATTGAACTAATTCGTTTGGAATACAACTTTACAATTTCAACATCAGGAACTATTGTAGGAGTAAATTTAAAATCGTTGGTTACTATCGCTTTAAAAATAGATCCACTAGATTTTGCTTTTAAATATTTAACAATCTGATCGGTATGGAAATAAATAAACTCTGAACTAAAGTTTGTTTTAGGTTTTAAAGCATAGCAAGATTGATTCATAGCCATAGGCTTTCCTGCAATATTAATTTTACCTACTGTTCCTCTAGCTGTAATTAAAATAGTACCCTTATCAAATAATTTCGTGCTACTACTGCTAATCCCCAATTCATTAGTATATAAGATTGTTTTAAGACAAAACACATTGTTTTCTGTATCTGTAGGTGTAAAAAAAGGTATTTCACCATTCCAATATTTAGGTATTTCTTTTTTAGGGGTACCACCTCCTAACAAATCCGCACAATTCAAAATTGTACCTTCTTCCCACCCCTCAGGAATCTCTCGCTTTAATTCAGAATTATAAACCATTCTACCCCCGGAGGTTTTATACGGTTTTCCCGCCAACTCCGGTTTCCCAATAGATGATGCATAGTCCTCGGGCATCGGGAAATCGAATTGTACAAACCAATAGTCATAAACCATCTTGGCCATCGCTTCTAACTGCTGATTGATCTTGTTATTGACTTCTATTTTGGCATCTAAATCTGATAAGACTTTGGCGATTTGTTTTTGATTAGATTTCTCTGGTAGTAATATTGGATATTCATTAAGCATTGGTACATCTACACCCGTTTGACCTCCTGTTCTTGGGGACAATGCATTAATATATTCAAATAGGCTTTTTTGCGTTAAGAAATAATAGAGATAATCATTAGTTATGTCTTTTTTAGGTATAGCTTTCATTAAAGCAACATTATATGCTCCTTCAATACCTCTTAATATTTGAAAAATTGGAGGACCATATCTTCCAATCAAAATATCATCTTTTGTACAAAATTTCTTAGTAGTCTCTTTAGGTATATAAGTTTTGAAATTGTCAGTTTTATAATCTCTAATTTGAATAAGTCTAACATAACCATCCTTCATTTCGGAAGAAAATATACTTTTAGGTGGCTGACTGCCACCAACAAATCTACATACTTCACCTACCTTTTTTAAAACTGGTTTATTCATTTAGCAATAAGGATTTCAAATTACTTTGAATTTCTTTCTGTAACGTATCACTCTCTGCAAATAAACCTTGTAGATTATCATCAAAATTCTTGATTTTAGAAGTAAATTCTTCGGCAGTGATATCCACATAATCAATCTTTACTTCAAAATATTGCCCGGCGCTTAGGGAATAGTTTTTGGCTTTAATTTCTTCGTAATCTACTGCTACAGAAAAATCATCTACTGCTTCCTTATTGATAAAGGTATTGATGATGTGTTGCTCTTCCTTTTCTGAGAGTAGCGTTTTTTGGGCCTTGCCCTCTTTGACTGTGGTACCCAGATTACTGGCATCAATTAAGACGACTTTACCATCATTAGCTTTGTCAAAAAATACGATAGAAACATTGGTACCTGTAGTGGCAAAAATATTAGAAGGCATACTCACCACACCCGCAAGCATTTTATGCTCCACAAGCTGTTGGCGTATTTTCTTGTCAATCCCCGATTGCGCCGTAATAAAGCCGGTAGGCACTACTACTGCAGCTTTCCCCTTTTTTTCACTTAATGAAAACATAATATGTTGTAAAAACATACTATAAATCGCCATCTTATTTTTTGCTTTTTTAGGCACATTGGGAACCCCTGCAAAAAAACGGTCTTGGTTTATTTTCTTCTTCAGCTCATCAACATCATCGCTAAAATCTAGCTTAAACGGCGGGTTGCTTACGATATAATCAAACTTGCGCAACTTGCCGTGTTCGCGGTGATACGGGGCGGTCATCGTATTACCCTGTATCACATTACCGATACTGTGTACCAGATCGTTTAAAATTAAGTTTAATCGTAAAAGGTTTGAAGATTTTTGCGAGATGTCCTGAGAATATACGGTACATTTTTTTGGACCAATAGCGTGCGCCAGGTGCATTAATAAGGTCCCGCTCCCCGCACTCGGGTCGTAAATGGTCACGTTATCGGTAGGCTCTGGCACTAAGATCGCAGCCATTACTTTAGAGACTGCTTGTGGTGTATAATACTCCGCATACTTCCCACCAGAGTCGTTGTTGTAATCTTTAATCAGGTATTCAAAGATGGTAGAGAAAAAGTCAAAGCCTTCTTCCATAATTGCTTCAAAGTTTACATCTACCAGTTTGTTGATGATCGCTCGCGCAAAATTGTCTCGTAAACTAGCATCTTTTACAAACTCGGTAATCCGATCAAACAATTGTATCTTAGAGCCGCCACCTGTAGTTACGGAGAATATCTGGTTGTTGATCTGGCTTATATCCAGCAAAGTGTCATCCAGCATTTTGGCAAAGTCATTATCATTTTGGCTGTTAAACACATTGGTGATTAAATGCCGTGGGTATAAAAACGCAGCATTGGTTTCTAATTCCAATTCTAAAAGACGATACTCGTCTTCATCCATCTTAAGTAATTCCTCCTGCCAGTTCTCTACTTTCGTAAGATCAGGTCGTACTCTTTTTAATTGGTAGGTAAACTTATCGTTTAGGTATTTATATAAAAAAGCCTGCGTGATGATATCAAACTCACTGCTACTATTGCCCAGACCGTTATTGGCACAAACTGCCTTTAGGTCATCAATTAGCGCTTTAGTTTTATTATTATTTTCTAGGGTCATTATTTAGTTTATATTTTGTCTTATACAATCATAAATTGAATAAGGGTCTTTTTATTATTTTATCATTGAATAGTGGCTTCGACAGGCCTGTATTGAGCCTTGTCGAAATGCTCAGCCTGACAATCCAGTTAAGCGGGACGTTCGTAGTACTCGTCTAGATATTCCTTAACAATCACATCAGAGATAAACATCACCGTGTCATAATCGAGTCGTTGTTTTAAAGTCTCGTTAAACGCTTTCATCACCATTCGGGCAACTTCCTTGGTAAAATAGTTTTCATTGTTTAAACTATCCTGCCGTTGTAACACCGTAAGATCGGTTTGCAGTTTGATGCGTTGTAAAGCTTCCATAATCTGCGACTTTATTTTAGAGGGTTTACCCGCTTCTAGTAAGCGTTTCTCCGTACGTGCATATTTGGGGTCACCATCGTATTTCGCCTTGAGCAAATTATTCTTACGATTCAGTTCCTTTACCTTGTTGTGAATCTGTTTTAGCGAATGCATATTCGCCTGCATTTCTTCCTGGCTTACCTCATTTAAATTTTTATTTTCAAATAGCCTGCGAAGTTCGTCATATAAACTCACCCACTCCGGGTCTTTAGTATCAAAATTATGCGCCAGTCCTTCCCGGGTCTTTTTAAGGATATCTTTAAGCTTATCAGCCAAAATCAGTTCTTCCTCACCAATCTTTTTAAAGTTGAACAAGATGTCTTCAAGCGCCACATTAAGCAGATTGCTCATTTCCTCATTATGCTCAAAAGCTTCTTTGGCATTGATAAGCTGCAAACGGTTACCGGCCTCATTGCGTAAGGTATTTAACTGTCTAAAGTCAAGTTCTTCTAACAGCTCATATTCTCCTACCAGACGAATGATGTTGTACAGCGAACGCGCATCCTCTAATGCCTTTTTTATTTCAAGCATCGTCTTGCGGTCATCAATCTGAGAGATCTGCTGCTGAAATACCTCTGCATTCTTTAGATCATAATCTACCAGTGTCTCTTTTATGGCCTGTATCGATTTGAGCATTTCTTCTCGAGACATAAAGAGATTGGAGTAATTTTCCATCTCATCTCCCAACGTGTCTTGTAACTCATCAAAATAGGCTCTATTGGTCGCATCAAACTCATTAGAGATATCAGCAAAATCAACCACATAGCCGTACCGGTGATCTTTATATGTACGGTTCACTCGGGTTAGGGCTTGTAGTAAATTGTGTTTTCTTATCACACGCCCTAAATACAGCTTCTTTAAACGCTTTGCATCAAAACCGGTAAGCAACATATTATAAACAAAGAGAAAGTCTACCTTACCCGCTTTAAATGCATCCCTCCAACGGCCTAGGTCATCCTTAGTACCTGAATCATACAATATTAACGCTGCTACTTTAGGTTTAAAAGCAGCTTTTCGCTTAGCTTTATAACTTGCTCCTTCTTCGGCAGCTATATTAAGTTCCTTTTGCTCCTGTGTGTTTTCTATATCCTGAAAGCCTACGCCATATTTCTCTTTAAATATCTTGTAGAGTTCCTCTGCCTGTTCGCTACTATCACAGATTACCATTCCGCCAAGATCCGCATCATCTTTAATACTTCTAAAACGCTCAAAGTCATCAACGATATAATCCAGCATAGGCTCCACAAATGATGGATGTGCATACGCGTCTTTTTTATCGATACCTCCTTTTAATATATCAATTTGATCTAAAGCTTTTTGAAGCTTTATTTGATATTCGGTTGCAATCTCTTCTCGTATCAATCGTAGGGTATAGCCATCTGCAATGGATTTATTGTAGTAGTACTTATGAATATAATCCCCAAAGAGTTGTTTTGACTTCAAGTCCTTACCAATAAGCGGTGTACCTGTAAGCCCTATCTTAATGGCGTTGCCATCACTCTCTTTAAGGTTTGCTAGAAAGCTACCTTCCGGATTATAACTGCGATGCACCTCATCTAAAAAGTAAACCCGTTGTATGGACAGATTGTAATCTTCTTTTTGAGCAAGCTCAGGATCGTCTGCAAACTTCTGTATGTTAACTACCGTGATTTCCGTTTCACCCTTATCATTGTTTATGGCTGTGGTTTTCTTGAGATCGGCTACAAACTCTTCTTTAAAATTAACCGTATGTACCTTTAAACCCCGTGCGGTAAATTCATCACGTGCTTGCGTTAGTAAGTCCAAACGATCTACAATAAAATAGAACTTTGGGATTACCTTTTTCTTCTGGTAATAGTGTTTTAGAAAGTGGGTGTTGTAATATGCTAAAGCTGTCTTACCACTACCCTGTGTATGCCAAATGATTCCCTTGCGTATGCCTTCATCCAGTTTTTCTTCAATAGCCTTGGTGGCAAAAAACTGAGGATAGCGCATAATATGTTTTTGAATCCCACTAGGTTCATTCACATACGCTAGTGCAAACTTTAAGAAGAACTTTAAGCGTTCTCTAGAAAGCAAAGAGGTAAGTACTCTATTGGTAGGTGAGTTGGGATTCTTATTTGTATTATACTCGGGGCTGTTCTTTATAACCTGATAGTTGGTATCCTTGAGTATAAAATCCTCTACCTCCACTTTTAGCGGCTTCAAGGTTTGCGTAAGGTTAAATCCTAACTCTTCTCTAAAGTAATTGAATATGGGTTTGTAGTACGACGGTGAGGCATAAAAGGCTCCCTGCCACGGTTGGATCTCATTTTCGTCATATTCCATATTGTTAGAAAAGATCATAAACTGGGTAAGGTTTACAAAATTCCTAAACTTCTTATTCTGAAACCGTCGATTGATTCTATCCCGTTCAGCAATAACACCATCTCTGTTATTAGGCTTCTTGACCTCAATAAACACGAGCGGCATTCCATTTATTAAACAGATCACATCCGGTCTAAACTCGTCCTCCCCATTCTTGTAGATCAGCTCTGTTACAACGTGAAAACTGTTATTACTAAAATTATCAAAGTCAATAAGTCGAACTCCAGATGTTGCCGTAAGCATTTCGTAGAAAGCCTTTCCTAAATCTTCATTCTCAAGTTTCAAGCTGACTTCCTGATATACCCTGTTTACCTCATCACTAGGTAAATCATTATTTATTCGGCTAATGGATGCTTTAAAAAGCTCTGTAAATATATTGGTGTCTTTATCCCAAACAGCAGTCTTTAGGGAGATGTAGTCATATCCCAATTGTGTTAGATGCAATATGGAAGGAAGCTTAACTCTGGAGTCTTCGTTAAATGCCATAAAAATAGGTAGATGCTGAAAAGATACTACTCTTTAGTCTTTACTCAAATATATTATTAAAGAAAATACTTCTAATGAGGATTTCCGTATTC
>CETR01068575.1_pt1 | contig 17827 bp, 19 predicted proteins | sample 531281 | NCBI WGS metagenome assembly CETR01 (sample SAMEA2622568, study PRJEB7988) | marine metagenome | biome: marine biome (ENVO:00000447); feature: mesopelagic zone (ENVO:00000213); material: "saline water (ENVO:00002010), including plankton (ENVO:xxxxxxxx)" | depth 696 m
CCGCTGCGGCGGCAAGGGTTGTTGTCTTGAGTGTAGACAGCATGGAGCGGGCCTCCTCTGAGGGGTCAGGAAATACCTGCCACAATATTGTTAGTTTGTCATCCTCAGATGAGCAAGCGGGGGCAATTCGATGAGTCGGGCGGCGCCACGGGTGGCCCATTCAGACAAATGATTATATGGTCCAAACGCGAGGCCAGTGTGTGAAGGGCCTGACGAGGGTTCTCCGCAGGGGGGTTCAAATGGGCCACAAGATTGCCATTTATGCGCGGGTCTCGACGCCGGAGCAAAACGGCGAGCGCCAGTTGCGCGAGCTGCGGGCCTTCGCAGAGCGGGCAGGCTACGAGATTGTCGCGGAAGAGTGCGAGACAGCCAGCGGACGGCGGGACAGTCGGCCCGGTCGAGCGCGGCTTCTGGCGATGGCGAAGCGGCGCGAAGTGGACGCAATCGCGGTCGTGGAATTGTCCCGGTGGGGGCGCTCCACCTCGGACCTTCTCTCAACACTGAGCGAGCTGGAAGCGAAGAAGGTTTCGCTACTGACGTTGAACGGCCTTGAGTTGGACGTGTCTTCACCGATGGGGAAAATGATCTCAACCTTCCTCGCGGGCGTTGCGGAGTTCGAAACGGCGCTGCTGTCTGAGCGTGTCAAATCAGGGCTGGAAGCCGCACGAGCTAAAGGAAAAACCTTGGGCCGGCAGGAGGGCGACGCGCCGGTCGTGCGGCGCCACGGTCGGAGAATCCGTGCGCTCGCAGCCGAGGGCCGCAGCCAGCGATGGATTGCCAAAGAGCTACAGATCAGCCGGACCACGGTTGCCAAGGCGATTCATGAAGACGACGACAACGGCTAGTCTCTGACGATCTCGATGAACCTCTGATACTGCTCCGTGACCTCTTGGGCCTCACGGAAGGCGCGAGCGCGCTCCTGGTCGAGACAAGCGATGTAGTCCGAGACGCCTGACAGATAGTTCTCGAAGTCTTGGCGCAGTAGGTCGGCATACTCGCGCACCTCGCTCTCCGCTGATGGCAAATATGGTTTTTCCGGTGGTAGACAGCTCTGGGAAAGGGCTGGGGAGGCCAGAAAAATCAACAAAATTACTATAGTGTTCAGGGGGTGAAAGTGACCGCATATCATAGGTGAACCCCTTGTGTTGCAATGGTAAATTGGTGAGCACCCGGATTCACCATGTCCGGGAAGACCCGACGTTGACTGCAATCTGCACGGTTGCGGACAAAATAACAATATTGTATCGGTGGCGGCATCTTGTCTGGTGCGCGTCCCCGATGCTCGTGAGCTAGGAGGCCAAGCCGGACGCATGTTCAAAGCAGCGCCTAATGTGGTCGTCGAAGAGACATTCAGAAACTTACTCGAGCGCGGGTATCGAGCGGAGATCGTCTGCTCGGAAAGCGCCTTCAAGCAGCACGCAACCTGGTATGGTCGCTGGTATCTCCGAGCTGTCTCGGACGATAACGGCGAAGAACATTTGCTCGTCACGGCACGAGGAAAAGGCAAAGGGGAAAAAGACCTCGCCCCTCGGTATTTCCGAACGGCTCCGGGTCTCATCTCCTTCCTGCACGATCAGGGATGCAAGTTCATCGAGATTCCGCTTGAAGCGGGCACTCGGGCGTCTCAGCGCCTCCTACGAAAACACGACGAAGCCTCAGAGTAGCGCACTCTTTGGCGCGGCTCTTGTAGCCGCCGCGCTCACCACGACGCCTGCTGACGCGCAGGGAATGGTCATGGTGATGCGGTCGGACGGAAGCCTCGAAGCGCAATCACCTCAGAACGGTTTTTCTCGGACATACGGCGATGCGCGCCGGTCGGACAGGGACAGCATTTTCCTGTTCAATGAAGACGAGGAAGATGAAGAAGGCGGCGAAGCGGAAGCCGCGGCACAGGTGCCGCGCGCAGTCGCGCCGCCCGCTGCGGTCCTCCAAGCGATAGACACGACGGCCATGCGCTACGGGTCACACCCGGCACTACGGCGCGTCGGCATGTCCGTCTCGGACTGGCGCCGCTTTTTCCGCGCAAACATCGAAATCGAGAGTGCCTACGATCCGAACGCGCGCAGCCATGTTGGCGCGATCGGGCTCGGGCAACTCATGCCTGCTACGGCGTCTACCCTCGGGGTGGACCCGCACGATTGGCAGGAAAATCTGGACGGGTCGGCTCGGTATCTTCTGACCCAGCTCGCCCGGTTCCAGGACCCACGGCTCGCCCTCGCCGCCTACAACGCGGGGCCGGAAGCCGTGGTCGAGAACGGGGGGATACCCCCGTATCGCGAGACCCAAAATCACGTCCTCAAGGTCATGGGGGTCTTCGCAAGGCTGCAAGGAGATTTAGGATGAAGCCGAATATCACTCACGTGGCTATGGCGGTCGTATTGACCTTTGCCATTGCCGAACCGGCGCTCGCTCAAGAGCTGGACCTGTCGCCGGTGCAAGACCTTCTGCAAGGCATCGTGGACGCGATCACTGGCCCGCTCGGCATGGTGATCGGGACGCTCGCTTTGATCGGGGTCTTCCTGACCTGGCTGTTCGGGATTCTCGACTTCCGGCAGGCACTTTGGACCGTGATCGCCATCGCCGGCGTCGCGGCCGCGCCGACCATTGTTTCGACCATCTGGAATAACTGAGGTCGAAAAGCGATGACAGAACAGTCCCGTGTCTATCTCGGTCTGACGCAACCACCCAAGCTGCTCGGCTTGCCGATCATGTATGCGATGATCTGGATGTTCGGGTCTGTTCTGGTCTTCCTTTGGGTGCAAAGCGTCATCGTCGCGCTGCTGGCCCTCGCCGCCTACCCGGTTCTCTGGAAGGCGGCAGATTGGGACCCGCATTTCATCGACGTGATCGCGACCACTCTCCAAGAAACTCCGCCCACGCGGAACCGTCGCCAGCACGGGGGAGATAGCTATGTCCCTTGAAGACAACGAACTCCTGCCGACGTGGTTTGCCCGCGAACGCAAGATGGCCTCGCTGCTGCCTTACGTGGCACTGGTCGATGACAAGACGATCCGCACACGCGGCAATGAGCTGATGCAGTGCATCCGGCTCGACGGCCTGAACAGCACCACCACGGAAGACGAACTGCTCGACAAGACGCGGGCTCTCTTCGCGCATATCGTGGCGCAGTCAGGATCGGACTACAGCTTCTACGTCCACAAGGTTTCCCGGCCGGTCGAACACGGCCTGCCAGCGGTCAACGGAGGTGATTTTGCCGAGGCGGTTGATAACCGCTGGCGGGCGCACCTGGACGGTGGAAAGCTCCGCGACAAGACCCTCACGCTGACGGTCATGCGGCGCCCGACGCTCGGGGCTAACGTGCCGTTGCGCCGCGCGAAGTCGATGGCGACGCTTCGGAGCGAGACGGAAAAGGGCCTTCGGCGGCTCTACGAGGTCACGAACTTCCTACGCTCTACCTTTGGGAACCTGAACGCCCGGCTGCTGTCGGCCGAGGAAGGCGAGCTGCTGGGCTTTCTCGGGGCGCTGAATGTGGGGCGGGAAAGCCCGATCTATCGCGGCTCGTCCTATGGTTATGTGGCGCAGGACGTGGCGAACACGCGCGTCACGTTCAAAGGCCCGAATTTTTACCTGTCCGAAGGCACTATAGGGCGGCGCGTCGGGACCACCTACGCGCTCAAGAGCTATCACAGCACATCGCAGTGCACGATGTTCGATGATCTGAACCTGCCGGTCGATATGGTCGTCACGCAGTCTTTCAGCACCATCAATTCGAACGTCATGGCGGGGCGGATCAAGCGCCAGATGCGCCTTCGCCGCGCGTCGGACAACGGCGCAATGTCGCTGCTTGAGGAAATGCCGACCGCGCTCGATGATCTCGAAACCGGGCGGTTGAGCTTCGGGCTGCACCACATGACCGTGACGGTCTTCGCTGAGACCGAAGAAAAGCTCGATAGCATCGGCGCGGAGGTGCGCAACATCGCGACGACCGAAGGCGTCACGATGGTGAATGAGAGCTTCGCGGCCAAGACGCATTACTTTGCGCAGCATCCCGGAAACGGAGCCAAGCGCAGCCGCAAGGCGGCAGTCACGAACCACAACTTCGCGGACTATGCCGCCTTTCATCGCCCTCAAATGGGCAAGACCGGCGAGCGCGTCCCTTGGGGCGTTCCCGTCACCATGTTCCCGACTGTGGATAGGGGTGGCTTCCACTTCAATTTCCATGAGGAAGGGTCGCCTGAGAAAGAGCCGACCGGGGGGCACACTCTGATCCTCGGACGCCCTGGCTCGGGCAAGTCGGTTCTCGCGGCCTTTCTGATGACGCAGGCGAAGCGCGCGGGCGCGCGGCTGTTCGTTTTCGATTACCGGCGCGGGATGGAAATGGCAGTGCGCGCCAACGGTGGCCGCTACACGTCCATCAATGCAGGCGAGAAGACCGGCCTCAATCCGCTCCGCACTGAGATCGACGCGCGCGGGCAGGCATGGCTTTCCGACTGGCTCTCCGCTCTGGTTCATCGCTCTGACAAGCCGCTGACGCCCACGCAGGTGAACCGTATCCAAGAGGTTGTGCGGCAGAACGCGGAAGCGCGCGAGGATCTTCGCAACTGGACTGACTTGGCCTCGCTGTTCAGCTCGACCGACGACGAAGGCGATCTGCACGAGCGCCTTGTCGAGTGGACCGAAGGCGGACGCTATGGCTGGATTTTCGGGAACAACCAAGAGGACACGTTCTCGCTCGAAGGCGAGACGGTTGGCTTCGATCTGACCGGGATACTGGACAGCGAAAGCGAGAAAGAGCGCATGGCGGTCCTCTCGTATCTGTTCCGCCGAGTGGAGCGGAAAATCGAAGATCGCCGCCGCACGATCATCGTCATTGATGAGGCGTGGAAGGCACTCGATAACCCCTACTTCGCGGAGCGGCTGAGCAACTGGCTCGTCACGGCCCGGAAGCAAAACGCGGTCGTCGTGATGATGACGCAGTATGCCAGTCAGCTCAAAAGGACGAATGTTGGTCAGACCATCGTTGAGGCGGTCCCGACGCAAATCCTTCTCCCCAACATACGGGCACGCCGCAGCGACTATGACCTGCTCGGCCTGCACGACAAGGAACTCGACATGCTGCTCAACTCGGGCAGCAACTCGCGCCTCGGGCTTGTGCGCGACGATCAGGGCTCGGTCCTGGTCGATGCCGATCTGAGCCCGCTCGGCAACCTTCTGACCATCCTGGGCGGGATGGAAAAGGGCGAGGAACTGGTCGGGGAAGACTACCGCGACCGCCCTGACTTTTGGAGGATCGGATGAAGCTCTTGACTGCTGCCCTGCTCATGGCCGTGACCCTTGCCGGGTGCGGCTACCAGCCCTCGACCGCTGAGTGCTTTAGCTTCGCCCCGACGGACGGACCTTGCACCTTCACGCCGGTGAACTCGGAGCATTGGAAGGTTGTCTCCTATGACGACTAAGCTCCCGGCGCTCCTGCTCTGCACAGCTATGACCGCCCTGCCCGCCGTGGCAGGAGCGCAGGGCGTTCCTGTCTTCGATGCGCAGAAGAATGCGCAGATTCAGGGGATCATCGAGCGCACGGAACTTGATCTGCTGCTCCAACAGGACGTTCTCGATACCGCTGAGCGGCTGGTCGAAATCAAACAGGAACAGCTCGACGCTCTGGCTGACATTCACTCGACGGCAACGATGGGCGACACGGATGTGTCGGGCATGGTCGCGAGCCTCGAAGATGGCAGCTCGGATGAGACGGCCTCGGATGAGCTTTACTCGCCCGTCGATACAAACCCCGGCGCAGAACAAATGTTCGGGGCGGTTGAAGACGAGGCTGGGAACAGCGATCCGGGCACCGGCGGCGGCGAAGTCGAAGAGAGGTTCGGAGACGCTAGCGGTTCGGTCGAAGGACTGATTATCCGCGTGGCGAAGGAAACGCACGGCAACGCCGGTGTCGGCACTGCCGGGCTGTCCGTGGTCCAATGGCGGGCGCTTCTCCAAGCTCTGATTTGGCAGGAAAGCCGCTTCACCATCGGGGCCAAGTCGCCGGTAGGAGCGTTCGGCCTGACGCAGATCATGCCTGGCACGGCCAGCGATCTCGGCATCAACCCGGAATACTACGAAAGCCCCTATCTCCAAGTCGAAGGTGGCGCGCGCTATCTCGCCTCGATGCTGAATATGTTCGACGGGAACATCATTCATGCGCTCGCGGCCTACAACGCCGGCCCTGGGAACGTGCAGAACTATGGGGGCGTCCCCCCGTTCGAGGAAACCCAGCACTACGTGCAGGTGATCCCGGAGCGCTACAACCACTACCTCGAAATCATCGGCGGCGTGGATTCTCTCGGCACCATCGACCCTGTGACGCTCGCCAACTCGACCATGAGCATGACGGCCTACGGATCGGGGGTCTACGGCGACTACTCCCTGACCTCCGTGCAAGCGGCCGCAGCGCGCGTCAGCGCGATCATAGAGCGGATCGGGGAGACCGAAGACGTTCAGGAAGCCTATGCCCTGAACACCTACGCCCGCGCGGAGCTGGCGCGGCTCGTCGCGATCCGCACTCGGCTCAAAGCGGCGCAGACCCGCGCCCTTTCCGCGGAGCAAGTCGCGATGGCGGCTCGAGCGGCCCAAGAGCGGGCCTTCATGGACTTTCAAATGGAGGATTTTGAGTGATGGCTATCTCGAAAACGATTGGACGGTGGGTCCGCGCAACGGCCCTGATTGGTGCGGTTGCCGTCTCTGGTGGTGGTGTCGCCATGCTTTCCAGCGCGGCCGCGATCATGGCTGCGTCCCCGGCCCACGCGCAGGGCGTGCCGGTGGTCGATACACAGAACATCGCGCAGGAAATTCGGCAAATCCAGCAGATGCTGGAAGACTACGGCATCCAGTCGGATCAGCTCGACCGACTGCTTGAGCAAGTCGAACTCCTTCAAAGCCAGATCGACCAGCTCGAAGAGACTTATGACGCTCTGAGCGGTCCGACGAACGTGGCCGCGATGGTGATGGAGAACGGCGACCTGAACGGCCTTCTCGATCAGGAATTTGAAGACGTGATCGACTTGGCCCAAGGCGTCGCGAATGGCGACTTCTCGGGCCTCCTGGGCGGCTCAGCGCCGCAGATGCAGACGCAAATGGAGCGCGTCTTGGCCGAAGCTGGCTTCGGTGAAGACGCGCTGTCGGAAATGGCGTCCAGCGGCAACCGAGGCGCGGAGAACGTCGCCACGCGCGCCTCTACGGGGGCTGTCATGTCGGCGGCGGCGCAGAACAGCCACCGCGAGGCGGCGCAGTCGCTTGAGCGGGTAGATGAGCTGGTCGGGATGATCCCCGACATGGAAACGCTCAAGTCGAGCGTCGATCACAACACGCGCGTCACTGCGGAGCTGGCGATCGCCATGACGCGCATGTGGGAACTCGAAGCAATTCAAACGGTAGGGTCCGGTCAAAGCGGGGTGGTCGATGCGGCCACCATCGCTGAGGAACAGCGGTTCATGGACTTCACCCTGCCGGACCTCGAATGAGCGAGGCTGGCGTGGCTAAGGATAACGAAATCATCGAAGAAGAGCTTGTTTACGGCGCTCGCCGCCGTGAACGGCTCTGGCAGAAGGTTGCGCTCGGGAGCGCGGTCTTCGGCATCGCGGGCTGTCTGGCGGCTGCGGCTGTCTCTGTCCTCGATGTGGACCCTCCGCCGGTCGTGGTCCCAGTGGACAGCGAGACCGGCATGGCAGTTCCGAACGCGGCGGTTGAAGCCGTCTCGCTGACGGAGCGCCCGGCGATCATTCAGGCCGAAGTCTACCGCTATGTAAACGCGCGGGAGACCTACAACCAGCTCGACAACGATGTGCGCATTGAACGTGTCCTCGCCATGTCGGACGGGAATGCGGAAGCGTCCCTGCGACAGCTTTGGACAAGCGGCCACGCAAATTATCCGCCGAACAATTACGGCGAGGATGCGCGGCTCGATGTGCAAATCGACTCGATCAACCTCATTACGAACAACCGGGCACAAGTGCGGTTTCGGAAGCGGCTGACGTCCAATGAAGGGACACAGACAGGGAGCTTCACGGCAACGCTGCTCTATGAGTTTCGGCCCGCACAAATGCGGCAGATAGACGATGTGTGGCGCAATCCCTTCGGCTTCACGGTGACTGAATACGCGGTCGTGTCCGACAGGCAGGAGTGACGCCATGAAAAGACGAGGCATCTGGACACTGGCTTTCGGACTCGCCCTGGCGGCGACGGCCGCGCAGGCGGAATATTCCCCGCGACCTGGGCACTACGACAGCCGCGTCCGCACAGCCACCTATCGCGACGGAGAGGTCTATCGGATCAACGTCTCGATGACCCATGTAACGAGCATTGAGTTCGGACAGGGCGAGACCATCCGCTCGATCATCGCTGGCGATACGGAAGGCTTCATGCTGGATGGGGTGCCCGGAGGCCGCGCCTTTGCGATCAAACCGGGGGCGCAAGGAATCTCGACCAACATCACGGTCTATACCAATCGCCGCAGCTACTATTTCAGCGTCACCGAAACCTCGAACCCGACGCACTACGTGGTCCGGTTCGACTATCCGCAGGACCGGCGCGCTGAGCCGCGCGATGCCGTCGCGCGGAGCGCGCCGAACACCAATTACGGCGTGAGCGGCCAGTCGGAAATCACGCCGACCGCGATCTGGGACGATGGCACGTTCACCTACTTCCGCTTCGCCAGAAATGCGCCTGTGCCTTCGATCTTCAAATGGTCGAACGGCAATGAGCGGTCGGTGAACAGCATGGCGACCGAAGATGACGTGATCCGCGTCTCCGGCGTCAACAACAGGTGGGTGCTGCGCCTTGGCGACCAAGAAATCTGCGTGGAAGCGCTGCCGACGCAAGGAGGCCAGCAATGAGCGATGAGAACACCAACAGCGAGGGAAACCCGAGCCTCGAAGAGCGTCTGCAAGCCCTTGAAAGCAGTGAGAGCGGCGGGGGCTCCGGGGCACGCCGCCAGCGCCCGAACGTGTCGCCTTTGGTGGCTATCGGCGGCGTGGCGGCGATCAGCCTCATGGGCGGCTTAGTGTATCTCTCTATGCAGCCCGAAGAAGAAGAGCAGATGCAGACGAGCGCTCCGGCTGAGTTTCAGCCGGAAGGTGACGGGTTCGGGACGATCACGCCGACGCGCGTTCCTGAACCTGAGCCGGAACCTGAACCGGAGCCTGAGCCGCAACCGGCAGCGGCCCCGAACTCCGAGCTGCTGGATCGGATCGACAGGCTCCAAGCGGAGATTGAAAATCTCCGCGACGCTCCGGCCGAAGAGCAAGACACGTCGGAGCAAGACGCTCGAATTGATGACTTGCTTACGCAGGTCGAAGATTTGCAAGAGGCGAACGAAGAGGCTCAGAGCGAGTTTCAGCGCCAGCTCCAACAACGTGACCGGGAGCTGCGCCAGCTTCAAGCAGACCTCGATCTCGCACGGTTGCAGCCCAACCCGACGCCCGCCACGGCTCCGGCCGAGACCGGGCCGAGCGAAGAGGAACAGCGCCGTCTTGCGGAGCTGGAAAGGCGGCGGCAGGAGGCGCGGGAGTTTCAAACCGCGCGCAACGAGAGCGGCATCATCGCATTTGGCGGCGGTGGGTCCGACAACGGCGCTGGCGATGAGGCTGAACAGCTACTCGATGCGGGAACCGATTTCGTCCGCAACGGCGGCGCTACGGCCGAGGTCACTCAGGCGGAAGTGATAGCAAATCCGTCGAACACAGTGCCGCAAGGAACATTGATACAGGCGTCGCTCGAAACGGCCGTCGATAGCTCGACGCCCGGCCAGGTGCGAGCGCTCACTTCGGAGAACGTCTATTCCTATGACGGGTCGCGCGTCCTGATCCCACGCGGCTCGCGGCTTATTGGGCGTTACCAATCGGGCGTCGAGATTGCGCAGAAGCGCATCACCATCGCTTGGGACCGGATCATTCTGCCGACGCAGCAGACCGTCGAAATCAGCGCCTTCGGTGGCGATGAGCTGGGGCGCTCAGGTGTGGGCGGGTTCGTGGACTCCCGGTTCGATGAACGGTTCGGATCAGCGGCTCTTATCTCGTTGATCTCGGCGGGGGCCAGCTATGGCGCCGGTCAGCTCGAAAGCGAGGATGCCGCCGACGCGGCGGATCAGGTTGGTGGCGATCTCGAAAGCGCATCGAACAGTGCCCTCGATGACTACCTGTCCCTCGGTCCAGTGATCCACGTCGACCAAGGCGAGACGGTCACGGTCATGGTAGACCGGGACCTGGAGATTTTCTGATGGGCTCCGGGTATCTCGAAAGCTCTCTCGACCGAATCCCCGAAGCCTCGCGGGAGGACGTGATCGAGATATGCGTGAACCCTGACGGGCGGGTGTGGGGCGAGTTTCAGGGGGACCACTTCATGCAGCCCCTTGAAACGGCGCTGTCTGAGACGCAGGCGAAAGACTTGGCGAACCAAGTGGCATCGGCCACGCAAACGACGATGAGCAAGTCGAAGCCAGTCGTTTCGGTGAGCATCGAATATCGGAATCGCCCGATCCGCGCGCAGGTTATGGTCTCGCCTGTGGTCGGCCGCGGTGCGTCGATCTCTCTGCGGTTCTTCACGAACGTTCCGCTCGACAAGATCGAGCTGAAGTTCCTGTACGGCGAGGAACGCAGCCTCGAACAAGTCCGGCAGGAGCGAACACGCGAGCTGCGCTCCATTGTGGCAAGCGGCGATATTACCGCCTGCCTGCGCTTCTGCGTGGATCACAAGCTCAACATGATCGTTGCCGGGGGCACGTCCACGGGCAAGACGGTCGCCGCGCGGAAGATCCTTTCTTACGTGCCGCCGGAAGAGCGGATCGTCACCATCGAAGAGGCGGCTGAGCTGCTGCCAGCGCAGCCGAATGCGGTCACGCTGATCTCGAACCGCGAAGTCGAGCATCAAACGGCAGACGCGCTACTGACTTCAACGCTGCGGATGCGGCCTGACAGGATCGTGCTGGGCGAGGTGCGCGGACAGGAAGCCATGACCTTCCTCGAAGCGATCAATACCGGGCACGGTGGCTCGATGACGACACTGCACGCTGAGACGCCGCAACTGGCGATGCAAAGACTCGCCATTGCTGCCCTGAAAACAAACGTCCCGATGACCTACGCCGACATGGTGCGTTACATCGAAAACTCTATCGACGTGGTAATCCAGACAGGCCGTCTCGAAGGCGACCGGGGTATCACCGAATTTTTCCTGCCGGGCGCGGAAGAAAAGGAGGGCCAAGGCCATGATGAAGTTTGAGCATGAGGTCGATACCATCGACTTGCGGAAAAAGACGAAGGAAATGCCGGCTACTCTCGCGCGGCGGAGCGCAGAAGGCTGGGAGCTGGTATCGGTCGTGACGGCCGGGCCGACTGATCTGCACCTCTTCTTCAAGCGGCCGATGGCGGCTGAGCCAAAGGCGGTGGCATGATGGGACGCCACCTTGCCGCCCTTATGATGGCGGGCCTCATGGCTGGTCCTGTGGCCGCGCAGGACTCGTTCATGCTGCCCGATCTAAACGAAGAGCCGGAGAACCCGGATTGCCCGGATGCGCCTGCGCGCCCGGAATGGGTCGCGAACCCCTCCAATGAGGGCCTGACGCGCTCGGAGCTGGCGACGGAGCTGTATCAGCAGGAAGGCTATCGCAATGTGGTCGAAGCCGGGGAATGCACCTGCGAGCTGCGCTTCCCGTCCTGGGACAACGTGACAGAGGCGATGGAAACCGAATTTGCCGGAATCTCGCGCTTCGAGTTTCTGGAAGTCATCCCCGACATTCGGAAAGCGACGAAGACCTACAGGAATGAAGGTCGGCCGATCTGTAGAGACGCCGGGCTCTGGTAGAGCAGGAGAACGAAAATGGGCGTCGTAACGTTCTTTGTCGAGACGACTGACGGGTTTCTCAATGATGCGGCTGAGACGCAATTCGGAATGGTTGCGGCGACGGTCGGCACTATTGGGACGGTGGCCTGCACATTGGTCGTGATCCTCGTCTTCCTGAACCTCATATTCGGGTTTCGGGACATGGACGGTCGGATGGCGTTTTGGCTCGTGGTCAAGATGGTGCTGATCTCGATCTTCGCGCAGAGCTGGACGCAATTCGATCAATTCTCGTCGGCCCTTCTCAACGGCATCGACTCCATCGCGGGATCACTTGTCGCCTCGGTCGGCGGCGGCGGTGAAATCGGGCCTTCGGGCACCTTCGCGGAAGAGTTCGACGGTCTCATCGAAAACATGACGGAATATCTGGACGCGATTGCAGACAGCATGAATTGGATGCAGGGCGCGATCACGAACGGCATCGGCCTCGTTCTTCTCAGCCTTCTCGGCGGGATCGCCGCTTTCATCGTGGTTTTCTCGCGCGTGATCCTCACGCTCATGCTGGCCCTTGCGCCGATCATGATCTTCCTGACCCTCTTCGACGCGACGAAAGACTACTTTCTCCGCTGGGTCAGCTCGACGGCCTCTTTCGCCCTCTATCCTGTGGTCATCGCGGGCATCTTCGCGACAATCATCGGTGTGGGTGGTTCCCTCATGGCAACCCTTGGCGATCCGGGCTCGGCCGAGAATATCGGGGCGCTGATCCCTTTCTTCATGCTGGTTCTCATGTCCAAAGCCTTTATCCTGGCGACGCCATTTCTCGTGCGCTCGATCTCCGGCAATGTGGTGATGCCGGCGATGCAGGCGGTCAGCCCCGAAGGCATTCGGTCCTTCACGGCGGGAGCCGCGAACACAAGCGGCTCGCAGGCTCGGGCGCAACGCGGGATGCGAAGCGGAACGGAGCTGGCCGGGTCGGCATCGAGGTCGGCCGCCCTGGGCGCTGGCGCGCGGGTCCAAAGGATGATGCAGCGCAACAAAAGACTGTCCGAGACATAAAAAAGGCCCGCTTCGGCGGGCCTTTTTCATGAGGGCAAGGCGCGGTCGCTATCACTCAGCCGCGCGGAGGTTCCCGCTCTCGTTTTCCCTGTCGAGCAACGCTTGAAGACTGCTGACGCCTTGCTCCAAGGTCTCTCGGTCGCCTTCACTCTCACCTTGGCCGCCCAAGGGTAACTCCGTCTGCGTGGCAAGATCGAAGGCCATCTGCTGATCGCTGACAGAGCGGGATCGCCGCCGCCTGCCGGGGCGGATCGTCCGGCCTTCCGGGGATTCAGTCTCCGTGGCCTTTTTGATGCTCATGCTCTCTTCGGAGCGGCCGGAGTCCGGCTGCGGGCCGGAAGGGTCGGTCGTCGCTTCTTCGTCGGGCTCGGGGCCATTCCCGGCAAGCGGCAGCTCCGGCTCCCCGCCCCCTTGGTCGCTCTCATCTGCGGGGTCGCGTGACAGCATTGATTGAAGGCTGCTGGCCTCTGGCTCCACCGCATCATCGGGCGCGTCAGAAGAGAGTTCATGCTCGGCGGTTTCCGCTGGATCGACGGATACGACGCCCTCGTCGGGCAGAGGATAGGCGCCAGTCTGCGCCTCGTAGAGACGCTTGAAGTAGGAATCCTTGAAATACTGGATGCGCTTCGCGCGCACCGGCATTTGGGCGTCGATGACCATGACAATATCATCGAGCGGCATACGCCGCACCTGGTCCTCGGTCAGAAGCGGTGCTTCCTCGGTGCGCTCGGAGGTGCTGCGCCCCTCGAAGGGGTTTCGGCCAACGGCGCGTGATCGGGTGACAACGCGCTTGGTCGTTTTGCCGACGGCACTGCTCAATTCCTCGACGGTCTTCTCGTCGGAAGGCGTGAGGTAGAGTTTCACGCCGGCGTTGCCTTGTAGGGATCGCCGCGTGTTCTCGCCGTAGATTTCATCGAGTGCCGGGATCGTCTGCGTCACGATGGCGAGGTGGCCGCGATACGAACGCAGGGTCTCGATGCTATCGACCACGATAGGCATCTTCCCGAGGCGGTTGAACTCGTCCAGCATAATCATCACCGGCCACGGTTCGTCCCTGCCGGGCTGACGGTCCTGTAGCGAGGCGATCAGGTCGGAAAAGAAGAGGCGGATCAGGGAAGCCAGCGGCTTCACCATCAACGGGGCCACCACGAGATACACCGTAAACGGCTGCTTGCGGATCGTCCGAAAGTCGAAATCAGAATCCGCGGTGGCATGGTCGATCGCCGGGTTGCTCCATTGGTCGAGACCGGAGGTCATCAGGAGCGAGACGTAGGACGTGAGCGTATCGTTGTTGGTCGAAGCCATGCGCTCAAAGATCAACCGGGCCGCAGGGTTTTGAACCTCAAGGCGGCGCGCGTTGTATTCCTTCTGCTTGTCACCGCCGGACGCGGTGATCCGGTAAATCTCGCCAAGGGTCGGTCTCTTGCGCTCGAAGGCAAGGAGTCCGGCCGCGACGAACAGGTCGATGCCGCCCTTCAAGAGCCCCTGCATACGGTCGTTGTCGCTTTGCAGGAAAAGCGAGGCCAACAATTGCAGCTCCATTTGCTGCTGGTTGGGGTTTTCCAGCTCGTAGATGCGCTTGAGCGGGTTGTAGCGGTGCGTTCGGTTGTTCTGCCAGTCGGTCGGCGCGAAGCGGTAGACCTTATCGCCCTCCCCTGCCCTATGACGTGCGGTCGCGTCGAAAATCTCACCCTTCACGTCCAGGACCACGGCGCTGCCTTTGAAGGTCAGCATGTTCGGAATGGTGAAGCCGGTCGTCTTCCCTCGGCCGGTCGGAGCGACGATCAAGGCGTGCGGAAAGACCTTCGACGTGATGAGGTTCGCGCGGCTTCCAGGCTTCCCCATCTTGCCAAGGATGAAGCCGGTCCCGACAGAGCCGAAGAAGCCGTTGCGCTTCATCTCGCGCGCGGTTTGCCAGTGGGTTTCCCCGAATTTTGTCAGGGCCTCCCCTGCCAGAACCACGCTCAAAAGAAGACCGGCGGCTCCGAAGCCGCCGATGATGAGGTTGACGATGGTGAAGTCTTCCGGGCGGCTCGACGCCATGCTCGTGTAGTCTCGGGCGAGCATGAGAAAATCCACGTCGGCCGAGACGCCCGAATAGCGGAACGTCAGGAAGGCGGTTGCGATCACATAGCCGATGGCCGCACCCACCAGTGTCAGGCTGAGAACGGCTCCGGCGAATTTGCCCTTACCCATGAGTTTGCCCTTTCTCGGTGTCCCGCGCGGAGTGACGAAGGCGGGCAGCATCGACTTCCTCGTTGGCGATCTCGTTGTTGATCTCCTGCATGACTTCGCCCTCGGCGGTTGCCACGTCGGTTTGCAGGTAGGCTTTGGCGGCATAGAGACGGTCGAGCCGGTCGTCCGAGACCTCGGCCAGCGCCTCGTCGCTCCCGTTCCGAAGATCCTCGATCTGATCCTCGTTCAGCCGGGCTTCGATCTCGGCGCGGTAAGCTTCCCGCTCGCTGGCGCTGGCGAACGGATCACTGGCGCTGTCCTGGCGCATAGCGGCGAGGACAGAGGCGGTGGTCGAAGCGGTATCGCCCTGCTCGACTAGCTCGGCGTCTTCGGCAAGACGATCATGGTAGGCGTTCCAGAACTCGCGGTCGTGCCGGGCGTCAAACTCGGCATTGGTATTCACGTCCTCTCGGGATGGTGCCGATTTGGCTGTTTCATCGCCTATCGTGACCGTCTGCGCGACCAAGCGGCCCCCTGCCTCGGTGCTTTCATGGATACGCGGCTGATCCGCCGCGTCCGCCTCCGCAAACGCCCGCCCCGCCGCAGCGGCGGTGGAAAATGTCTCGACGCCCTCGCTATGAGCCGAACTGAGCTGGAATGTTGAAGTATCACGGTCGATGGGCTCGGGCAGGCCATCAACCAGCTCGTCATCCGCGTCGCTGACCCCGGAATCTCTGAGCACATCGGCCTCATAAAGAGCTTCGCCAAGCTGGACATGAACGGCGTCGAGCCGGTCCACGGCTATCTGCTGATCCTCGACGCGAGACAGGTCCAAGCCGTCATGCTCTGCAATTTGCCGTATATCGTCGGTGAGCCACTGGCGCTCAAGAGCCTCGCTGTTGGCGCCCGCCTCAACGCGAGCCACGACGGCATCCGCCGAAATGCCCGTCCCCTCAAGCGCGCTCTCGATCTGCGCGCGCGTGTCAGCTTCCTCGAGGCGCCCAATTGCCTCTTGGTTGATATTGTTCTCGGCATAAATGCCCGTCTCGGTCGGCGCGTTCTTGTAGGTCTCGGAGCGCGACACGCTGGCGTAAATGTCGGACAACTCGCGCTCGAATGAGGCGCGGCGGTCAGGCGCCAACGTCTGAGCCTTTGCCTCCGCCTGCGTCGCAAGATCGGAAAACTCGCTCCGAAGCTCATCGAAGGTTTGCGTCTCGGCCATGTAAATCTCTCCATCAGGCTCTAGCGGCTCGCCACGTCCAAGCAGTGCGGCGGCGCGGTTCAGGGCGTTGGCAACGTCCTCTCGGTTCTCGGCCGTCGCTTCCACTGCGAGCGACCGATAAAGCTCCGCTGTGCTGGCAATGTCGGCCAAGGCCCGATCAAGATCGGGACCGACGCGCTCACGCGCTTGCGGCTCCCTGCCCTCTTCCTTGGCGCGATAGACTTCGCTTTTGTTTGGGCTGTAGGTCGCAACGCCGCGATCAACGCGACGGCTGGCCTCCAACCTGACCCCATGACGCTCTCCCGCTTCGACCATCGCCTCGCGGAAGTCGTCGTAGTTGAAGTGATGATCGCGTCCGAGATAGAACAGCTCCCCTTCGGCAGACCGGCGGTTGAGGATGACGTGGGCATGAGGGTGCGCGCGATCCTCGTGGATAGCTACAATATAGTCAAATTGTCGTCCCTCTTGCATGAAAAATTGTTCGCAGACCTCACTAGCCATGTCGCGAACGTCTTCTCCCTTTGTGCCAATGGGAAAAGCCATAATCATATGCGTGGTATGGCCGAGCTTCGGGCTGAATTTTTCGTTCCAGTTCCCAGAGAACCGATCTGCAATATCGTTAATCTGTTCTTCGGTCAGAGGGCCCGTTCCATCATGGACGCCCCGGCTGTCGATGATGTGCGTCGCCTTGGTCCCGACGTAGCTTAGCTGGCCTGAGAGCTGTGACCGGGTGCGACATCCGCCTTCCTTCACCGGCTTGAAGATCGCGGGCGAATGCCCCCGCGCGGCGCGCGTGATTTGATTTTGACGGCGTGCCTGGCCCCCTGCTCCGCCCTTGATCTTACTCCACCCGTCTCGGAACAGTTCGCCTGAAACGGCTGATACGGCGTCACTCCGAGCCATTGCCGAAGGCCCTCAGAGCATCAGAAACGCGAAGCGCTAGACCGTCCCGGCGCTGTAGGATCATCCCTTGAAGCTGGTCGCCGAAGGTCATCACCATGCCGGCGAGACCTCGAATTTGGGTCATGTCGTCCTGATGGATCGGCGGCTTCAAGCCTTTCAGCTTCGCCTCGTTCAACCGCTTTGCAATCTGACTGATGTTGTTCCCGATGCGATTCAGCGCAACGCGATGGCTGTGAAGCTCGTCTTTTAGCTCGGCGTCAGTGACGAACAGACCGTCTGCGGCGTGCATCAATGCCCGCAATCCATCGTTTCGGTTCTCGATGCCGTATCGCTTCAAGACTTGATCGAAGGCAGCCAGTTCGTCCTCCGTCACCCTGGCTCCGATTGTGCGTGTCCTCGACTGGTTTTCGGTCTTCGCGTCTCGCACCGAACGAACGGTGTAGTGGATCGTTCGCGTCGACACTCCGTGACGCGCTGCAAGTGCCTTTGCAGGCACGCCTTTTTCGTATTCGCGAGCGATAGAAAACCGCTCTTGGGGGAGAAGTCGGCGTGTGCGAGCCATGCGAAGTTAACGCCTCTATTTCTTGCTACCTTCTCCCCCAATAAACCCTCACGCCCCACCGATCAACGGAAGCGCAAGCTTCCACTGAACGACCTGGGGCGTCTTCCGCTTGAGCGGGCCACAGGCCC
>CETR01015978.1_pt1 | contig 17780 bp, 19 predicted proteins | sample 531281 | NCBI WGS metagenome assembly CETR01 (sample SAMEA2622568, study PRJEB7988) | marine metagenome | biome: marine biome (ENVO:00000447); feature: mesopelagic zone (ENVO:00000213); material: "saline water (ENVO:00002010), including plankton (ENVO:xxxxxxxx)" | depth 696 m
AACAGTGATTTTTCCCAATATACCATTGGCGGAATGAAAACCCTTGCGGTACTTTTCTTCCTGATTAATATTCTAAAAAAATATAATGAGGGCGTAGCTGATAAAGATGGCTATACTTGGGGATTGAGCCCGGCGGAACTCGCCAAGAATTTTGCGGTTGTCGTCTTAGTTATTTTTTCCACACAAGTATTGGGCTTTTTTGATAGTATTCTTGTTTCCATCGAAGGACAATATAGAGACACAGCTCCCGCTTTGCTCCCCTTGCAGATGCAAGATATTCCTATTGAAGAAGATGTAAGTCTAATAGATGCTGCTAAAAATGCAATGACATTGCTTTATGAAGCTCTAGTTACACCATTATATGGTTTCAAGTTAATCGCCTTTGTCGGAGGTGTTATTTTGTGGATTCTTGATTTATTTATCTATCCATTATTCTTGGCTGAGCGCTTTTTCCTTCTCGGGATAATGCAGGCATTTTTCCCGTTGGTTATCAGCCTGGCCGTTTTTGAAAAATTCCGCTCACTAGCGTATACATTTTTTAAGCTCTATGCTGCGGTCTATATGTTAGTTCCCGCCTTCTTTCTGGTCAATGTTTTTGTCAATGCGCTCTATACCGAAATCAATACTAATTTTTGGACAAACCTATTTGGTTCAGATGTCAGTCAGGGAATTTTCGCCCCTGTAGTACAACTCGGGTCAATAGGGTTCATTGTTTTTCTGAAGTTCAAATTGTACCGCCGTGCGACTTCCTTTACCCTTAGATTATTTACCAATTAATTAATGCTCAATGAAAACATATTATAAAAATATCTATACTGTTTTAAAACTGAACCGATTCATCGTTTTAGCTTTGATCGTGTGCAGCTTGCTTTCCAATATTTTTGCTTTATGGATGGCATTCTCAACTCACAAAAAAGCCCTGAACAATGCTTTTGCCATCAACACCGATGGCAGTATCATCCCACTAAAGCTTGTTACCCAAAAAGAAAACTTTAAAGTAGAGGCTTTAGCACATTTAAAGCTCTTCCATAATTATTTCTACAATATTGACGCAAGCAATTATGAAAAGAATTTAGAAAAGGCACTGTGGCTGGGCAATAGCACTGTGGATAATTTATATCGCCAAAAGAAGGCAGATGGTGTTTACAATCGACTTTTGCAATATTCCCTAGTTCAAAAAGTACTGCGTATTGATTCCCAGATCGAAGAACAAAATGGAACTTATTCCTTCAAAACGGTTACTGTTTTTGAGATCAACCGGGGGTCGATCATCGACAGATATCAATTGGTTTCTACCGGAAACCTGATTATCGTAGATCGAAACTTTCCCAACAATCCTCACGGATTGCTAATCACCGATTACTTCGAAAAATCCCTTAAAAAACTAAATGATGAAAACGATAATAGGTATTTAAAAAACCAATGATTATGAAGATAGAAAAAAATAAAATAGTCTTTGCGGCAGTACTTGCCGTAGTCGTCATTTTCCTGATTTCCTACTCTATTCTGGTAATGGGCAATGATGAAAATGAGCATACAAACCTTAAAGAAACGTCCGTTCCCGCACTGGAAGAAGACCAAAAGGAATACGATTCCAAACTGGATGCCATCAACGATCTAAAAGAAGTGCGTGAAACCAATGCGCCCAGCATCTATGATGAAAAACTGATTGATTCACTTGGTTTTTACGATGAAAACTTCGCCGATAAGGAAAAAGAACGTATTGTAGATAGTATCTACTCCGCAGGGAAAATCAAGTATTCCAAACAAAATTATCAGCATATTGGTGATAGGAAAGCTTCTCCCAAAGTTGAAAAAGTTGTGGACTCTGCAGAAATAAAAGCGGAACAAAAAATTGCTGCTAAAGAAATGGGACTGGAACACCAGTTGTTTTTTGCCTCAGATCCAAAAGAAAGTGATATTTCAATTTCCGGTAGTACCGATGCATTGATTTACGCCGTTGTGGATGGCGACCAAGTGGTCAAAGCCAATTCCCGTTTACGGATGCGCCTGACCAAAGCGGCTACTATCAATAGCAAACAGATTCCAACAAATACACCTATTTACGGTTTTATTAGTTTTCAGCCCAACCGGGTCTTGATAGAAATCGAAAACATAAAGAATCATCCAACCAAATTAAAAGCATTTGACCTTCAAGACGGAAGCGAAGGTGTTTATGTAGAAAATAACTTTCGAGCCCAAGTTTCAACCGAGGTCATCGGAGATATGGTAGATGATATCAATATCGCCGGTGTGCCACAAGTAGGTGGTTTCAAAAAGATATTCCAGCGCAATAACCGCAATATTAAGGTTACCGTGCTCAACAATTACAGGCTCATCCTGAAGCCTAAGTTATAGACTCAAAACAACATTAAACCTATTCTTATGAAGAATTTTATTTTTATTTCACTATCCCTGCTTGTTACTGTTATGATGACGGCACAAACATCTTTTCACCTTGATACCATTTATGCTAATGATCAAAAAAATGTAGCACTGTTCTTCCCAGAACCTATCCGGCAGGGAATAACAGGATCTGAAAATTATGCCTTTACCTATAATCGTGAGAAAGGGCAATATTTCGGATTGCTCCAGGCAAAACCCGGGAAAGAAAGTAACCTTCTGGTTGTCAACAAAAATGGCGCTGTTTTTTCGTATATTGTAAAGTATAGGAAAAAACTAAATCGGCTGAATTATTTTATACCAACGTCTAAAAGCATCGGTAATGAAAAGCCTCTTGTTGCTGATTCAACTACTATTGCTAAACGTGAAGACACAATAGATAACAGAACATTTTATTACAATAAATTCTGTTCTTATCTAATTGGTCGAAAAAAACGGATTGGCCGAATAAAAAAACGAAACGAAGGCATCGTATTGCGTGTGGAGAATATTATTTTTGATAAGGAAGAGCTTTATTTCGTGATTCAGGTTGAAAACAAATCTTCGTTGGATTACGATCTTAACTTTCTGAAATTATCAGTTGAGACAAGAAAAAAGGGTAATAAGAAGTCTTTACAACGGCTTTATCAAGAACCGATTTTTAAATATAATTTGCCCTCAAAAGTAAAAGAAAACAAATCTGTAAGATTGGTTTACGTATTGCCAAAATTCTCAATAGGAAATGATCGCAGAGCGGTTTTAGAACTCAATGAGAAGAACGGGGAAAGGAACTTAAAATTAAAGATATCACATAGATTTATCAATAACCCAAATTAACATTGTTATGAAAAAAATAGCAGTTTTTTCTTTAGTAGTATTATTTCTCTCTTGTGCCGGAAAACAAGATTTATCACCTTCAGAAACCGCCAAAATCGTCGCTGAAAGTTTTTATCACGGTGATAAGACAACTTTAAAGGAATATACTACAGAGTCCGGGTATGCAAATCTTTCCAGTATACAAGAAATGTTTACCGAGGATAAAAATTCTGAACCTGATTTTAAGGTCGTGGATGAACAAAAAGAAGGTGAGATAACCTGGATTAAGTATTCAACATCCTACGACCCAAAACCAGGTATTTTTAAACTGGTCGAGGAAAATGGCCAATGGAAGGTTACCCATAATGGACCAAAAGATAGAGGACCCTTTTAGAGATAGTAGTCCTATGATAAGCTATCGTTAAAACTTGCAAAAGTTTCACTATTATAATATAGTATTGCTTAACAAGCAATATTATCAAATGTTATCTGGATGTATGAAAACTAAATTGTCTTTTTTAGTTATTTCATCCATTAAACTTTCTTTCAAATCACTTCCCTCTTCGTTTGATAGTTTTAATGTTATTTGTTTAGATTTAGGATCTTCTGTTGCCTTATATGGGAAGTCGTTAATCTTATCTCCTTGATGAAAATTAGTTAAAGCTGTATGATGAATATAAATATCTATAGCAGAATCGGTTCTATATAATATTACCGAATATATTTCTTCTGGAAGTTCAACATCATCAGCTAAATCAAAACATAATAATTTTTTCTTAAGTCCTTCACTACATTCACAACGTATCGTAGTACCTAGTAGTAATTTTTTATTCTTTTTTGCTATTTCATTAAAAATAAAATCTTGGGCAAAATCATCGATGACATCGTCTTCAATATCTCCTGTTAGATTATGTGTAGTAGCTCCACTTGGGCTTTTGATTTTTTTAATATTTGAAGTTTCTGGGAGTGTTAAATCATTATCTTGAAAGACATCATCAATTGAGGACATTCTATAATTTCCACCTCCACAAAAAGCTTTATAAAATTGGTCATCGTTAGTCAGAAAAATAGTATGTTCCTCTTTTAAAAATTCTTGTGGATAAACACTGGACAGTAGAACTAAGCTATCCTCTTTAGAAAGACGTGATGATAATACTAAATCTTGATGTGGAAGCCAAAGTGCTTGATGTAAAATGTTTTCATCATAAATAATCTCGAAATCATCATTGAGCTTTTTCAATTCTTCCTCAATAGTATTTTTGATATCAGAGTAGCATTCGGAATAGTCTAGTTCTGGAGCCTTAAATTCATTGCGATATTTAAGAGCAGAACTAAAATTCATATTCCCTTTTGTGGATTTATAGAGTGTTCTCAGATAGTGTTCTAACTTCCTAATTCCAATATATTCATAAGTGACAAATCTTGAACACACAATATCTACAAAAGGAGAGTTAGTAAGGTTTTTAAAAAATCTCGTAAAACTCGGATAACTATCATCTATTAGGTATGCTAATAATTGAGTATCTACCGCAATTTTAATTTTGAAAACTGGATCTACATAAGGTTGGTTTAAAGACATAATATTACTGAAGATTAGCTTCTACAAATTTCACATCTATCTCGTTAATAGATTCAGAGTCAGCTGCTCTTTCTAATAAAAAGTAAAGTTTTCGAAGAGCTAACCTTGGCAATTCTCCTGTAATCTTATTAACCATTTGAATTGCTTCTTCAGTAAAAGGAGTGAGCGAATCACTATTTTCTCTACTTAAGTTAAGATAGTTTAATACTAAAATTTTCATTTGTGCCGTAGATAATCTTTCTATATTAATCTCCCGATCAGTAAGACGATCAGCAAGAGGAGGTGAAATTTTTTGGATATCCTCTAAGGCTGTACGGGTCAAAGCGATTAAAAGACACCATCTTCTTTCCTTATCAATTAAAGCTCTTAGATTGTATGCGTAAGTATCACTCTCTTTTTTTGTTAAACGCCCTGAAGTAATATCTTCAAATTCATCAACTAATAAATAGAATCTTTCAAAACCCTGATCCTGTACAATATCAATGATTGCATTAAGCAATTTAACTACTTTGTTGTTTAGGTATTTACCACTCCCTGATGTTATCGTCTCCCAAGTTTTACTTATACCGAAATCTTCAGAAATTAAATTATAGAAGTAATCGGCTATAACCGCATCTTGATTCCTTTCTTCTAGTATACTTAGAATTATATGTTTTAATGTATTATTCAATTCAGCCCTCTTTGACCTGCTATTTATTTGCTTGATAAATGCATCTAAAAAAGCTTTATGGTTGGCTTCATTTTCAATAGAAAATGGATCATTAGATTTTCCGAACATATCACCTTGAGGGCTTGCGAGGAACTTTTCAAGATCAGCTTTATATGTATTCTTTGGTTTTTTAATTTCATCAAGAACCTGAGTCCAAAGATATTTTTTAAATTGCTCCTGCCCGATTTTTTCAATTATAGATCCTATAAGCTGCGGTAAATTTGTTCCAGGATTATTAATGTAAATAGCAAAAGCTTTTTTACTTTCGTTCTGAATTATTGATTTTGCATATAATAATAATTGTGTTTTCCCTGTACCATAATCTCCTGTTATCGTTCCAATTAATTTTTGATCTTTTTTAGAACTTGCATATAGCGAATCAGCAATATAATCAACAATTTCTTTATGTACTTTTTCATCTATTGGAGCAAGTGCGACTGTTTGATCAGATGATTCGTTGATATTTGCTGTGCCAGATTTAGGAAAAGGATTGGATTTAAGTCCAAACTTAGAATAACGGTCTTTCTGAGACTGTTGAGCTCTATCTTTCAAAATTTTATTTACGTCTATACTCATTTTCTTACTATAATATGTGACACATAACTATTATCTATCAATGGATATAGATATGTAGCCGATTTTATTTGTTCACTTTTATTCTTGCCTTTAACGATAAATACCGCTGACGTTCTTTCATAAGTAAATTTATCATTGAATTGAATTTCATTAATTAGAAAAGATTTTATCTCATCAACTGCATAGTGAAAATTTTGACATATACTAAAAATTAGTTCTGGTAAAGAGATTTGTCTTTGATACTGGAAATGTTTTTGAGTAAACTTCATTAAATCGAAATTCTTGAAAGGCCTTATAAAGTAAGTACAAGTGATTTCTCTATTTTCAAAAGTTTTAATATTTACTGAATTTAGATTGAATTTTTCAATGAAGTTAAGTGTTGTACCCCATTTATAAAAAACTTCAATAAACCGCATTAGATGAGAGTCTTTTGGAGGAATCACATATACTTTCGACACATCCTCTAGAGAGAATAAGAATTTATTAAAAAATTTACCTTCCTTTATTGCATACATAAGACGGGACTTTTCTATTAAGTCTTGTATAGTTACCTCATTAATATCTAATTGTTTTTTAGAATCGGAAATTAGATACCAAGTGGCTATCTCTTTAAACCTAAAGAACTCAAAAAATATGTCTTTGAAATCTTGCAAATCTTCATCGGATAATTTATTTCCTAAAGCAGAATTAATGAAAATATTTTTCTGGACTTTATAATTACCATTAATGAGTCCAAAATTTTTTATTGCATTGACATATTCTAATATTTTTCTTTCAGACCATTCTTTACTTAGATCTTCAGTTATTTTAAGATATTCATACCTTATAAACTTATTATTTAAATCTTCAGTTTTATTTTTTTTTATTATTAGATAAATATCCCTTATGGGTTTTAAATAGTAGATATTTGAAAATGACCACCCTTTATTATAATACTGATATACTTCTTTATCAGTAAGAAATGGTAAAACTTCCTCGGGAAATAAGCTAATATTAGGTAATCTTTTAATCAAGTATCAATATGTTTTCTGACAATTTAATATTATGTCTATAAGTAAGTGACTGCCACTTAGTGCCTCTTTCTCTAATTTTAATTATTTCATAACCTTTAAAACCGCAATTCTTAGCAATTTCTCCCAAAATTTTAGTTGTATCTATAAAAACACCGTATGGTGCCGAATCTCCTAAAACCAAATATGCCTTACTACCTTCTTTCAAAACTCGTCGCATTTCTAAAAATACTCTGTACATATCTTGAAAGTAATACAAGGCAAGGATATGAAAACTTTTCCTTCCCTTTCTAGTTTTACTAATTTCTTCAATTTTTTTAATATCGGGTAATAGTTTATCAATGACACTTTTATTTTTAATATAAAAATCGCTACTTTTCCATTGTTCCAAATCGAATTCAGATTCTTTGTAATGTGTTGTAGCGCCTGTCACTAATTCCTTTCTAACCTTTTCAGTAATTTCATTCCAGTCATTGGTATAACCGAAAAAATGAGAACAAACCTTAGAAACCTCTCCATAATCTAAATTATTTAAATACGGCGGAGAAGTAATTGATATTGAACAGCTATCAGTTTCAATTTCTTCATTTCTCTTGCGAGAGTCGTGTCTATAAATATTCGTACAATTACTCATCCCATCTACTGTTGCTAAATCCTCTATCATTTTAAAAACCGTATTTTTGAAAGTATCATAAGCTGTAAGATTACCTCTTAACGTTTTACTTCTTGATATATAAGGGATTGCAATAGGATGAATGCTTACTTTATGTAATGTTTGGGTTAATGCTAAGTTTAAAAAAACTTTACAATTATTTTCCAGTTTACTATCAGAAATGAAATCTCTAATATAATATAATTGAAATAAATTATTATCTGTATAAAGCGTTCTAAGTAATTGATGGTATGGCTTTTCGTAGGTGCCATTTTCTATAGACAACTCTATTTTCAGCATAAACTGCTTCAAGGAGTTAATATTTACAGACCAGTCCAATTTTGCTTTTATTACATTGTATAATAATTCTTGACCTTCATTACCTACAGCAGGAATACCATTTTTCTGGGCGGATACTAATGTTGTCCCACACCCTGCAAAACATTCATAGATACAGTCTTTATCTCCTAGTCCTTCCAATTCTATTATTTTCTGAACTAATTTATATGAAAATCCTGCCGTAAATCTATACCAATCGTGTATTGGATTATTCCTATTATCCTTTGCAGTTCCAATATTTTTATGTAATTCTTTAAGATCCATCTAGTTAAATTAGTTTTCAAAGATAAAATCGCATATACAAATTTTATTTGAATTCACAAATATATTTAACTAATTCCACACTTTTTGCTTAATATCAGTTTATTTAATCAATTTTTAGGTAGGTAAAGGTTTAATAATTTAGGTTCTATTAATATTAATAGTTGAAGATCGATCTAGCTTCAATATATACACGCTCAAAATTAGCTTCCAAATCAGCCATTGAAAATCGCTTAGTTTTTTCTGAAAGCTCACGATGGATCTTCTGTAATTTAAACTGCATTTTGTTATCCCTTCCATCGGCATAGGTAATAAACTCACCCTGTTTTAATCGGAAAAACACATCTGCCCTAATTTTAGGAATTTCCTTTTCTCCAGTTGTAACTCTCGTATCAAAATCCAGATTATGCCCACGACTCACGCTTTTTGTCGGGTCTTTAATAATCTCAAAAAAGCGTTCATAATATTTTGCCGTGTCCGGGTCATTGACCTTTCCAAAAAACTGATAGGAAAGATTGCTCAATATCGCCTTGCTTGCCTTATCACTGTACATCATATCGTTCTGGATCTTGTCCTGCATCACGTAAACCCTGGAAAGAGTACGTGTCTCAAATTTCATTAAGAGAATTGTTATTTTTTAGCTCAAATGTGCCTTCCAGAATTACTAAAAACGAAACCGTAAGATTGGTGTATGTTTTGCCTAAATTTTCATTGTCCAATGAGCGTAAGGCTGTTTTGGATCTGAACGAGAGGGGTGACGAATGGAATATAGAATTGAAAGTATCGCATCGGGTTGTTAATAATCCGAATTAATATTTTTGATGGAAAAAATCTCTATTAAATCTAAAACTGCAAAAAGTTACGAACAAATACACCCCGTTATGGCTTATATGCAACTTACCCGCTGCCATTTTTTAGAAATTTCTTTTTTGTTATTCTGTAAATGTGGTTTTTGTAAGGTCGAGGCTACCATTCCACAGGTCTTTTTGAAAACTCCTGTTGTAAGAATCAACTGAAGTTTTAACCACTTTTCCGTCTGAGAAATAAATTTCCTTCAAGTCTTTGTACTTCTCAGAATACGCAAGGTTTGCTAAATTTTTTCCTGCTTGCGCTGGTGTATGGATATTGCTTTTGAATAAGGTCAAAACAGGGAAGACATTTTTCCATAAAAATCGCATAACGGGTGTGTAAGTTCTGGCAAGTCCTGTACCTGGTGTTAATCCTGGGTCGTAAGCATTTACCCTTATTTTTGTATGCTTTAATCGCTCTTGCAATTCGTATGTCGTCATTATGTTGCACAACTTTGACGTGGAATACCTTCTTTGTCCTACAAGATTTCGTTTTTCGGAAGTTTCTTTTGGGTAAGCAAGTTCTTGGGCACTTGTATAAATTGGGGGTTCTATGGGTGTTTTTAATGCAGGGTCGTGAGTCTCGCTGGATGTGAATGTTATATGTCCGTCATTTTTCATAGAGGGCAGTAATTGCATTGTCAAGGCAAATGCACCTAAATGATTTACACCAAATGTCTGTTCAAATCCGTCTGTGGTATATTGCGTTTCTCCAATATTCTGCACGCCTGCATTGTTTATCAAAATAGAAATGGATAGATTTTTTTCTCTTGATAATTTCTCTGAAAATTGACGAACAGATTGTAATGAAGCCAAATCCAATTCCAAAGACGTTAGGTTTTTATGACCTGTTCTGTCCTTTATCTTTTCAATCACTTCTTTACCCGCTTTTATATTTCTGGCAGGAATAATAATTTGTTCGTTTTTGGCAATTTGAGCCATTCGTAAGGCACATTCAAAACCAATTCCGCTAGTTGCGCCTGTAATAATTATTGAATCCATAATTTTTTGCATTTTATTTAAATGATGAAGCAAAGTTCAGTACTTCAAAAGCAAAAACTTTTGCCATTTGGCAAATAATGAATTCAGATACTTTTTCTAATTCTACTTAGTGATGATTGCGTGATTCCCAAGTAGGATGCGAGATAGGAAAGTGGAACTCTATTAGCTAAATTCGGAAATTTCTCTAAAAAATTTAGATACCTTGTAGTGGCATCCTCGGCTAACATTGGGCTTAGTTTATTTACTTTTTCAACCAATGCTTTTTCGGTTATTTTGTTGATAATACCATCCCATTGAATGATAGTAGCTGATAAATCATTAAGTGATTCTGTAGAAAATACAAGCAGTGTACAATCTGTTACGGCCTGTACATATTCCGAAGATGGGATTTTTTGATTGAAGCTGTTTATGTCCACTGCAAAATTGTTTTCATCAACAAAGTATTTGGTGATTTCATCACCTTTGCTGTTATAGTAACATACTCGAAAGAGGCCTTCTTCGATAAATGCTACTTGTCTTGGTATTTTCCCTGCTTCAGAAAAATATTCACCTTTTTTTAACTCCACTACTTTTACTTTTCTTTTTATTAAGTCAATTTGCGGTTGATTTAGCTGCCCAAATTCCAATAGATAGTTTATTAATTTGTCCATAAGTACAAAGATTGTTATTGCTTTTTAATTGAAATTTGTCAAATGGTAAAAAGTTGATTGATTTTGAGGCTCTGTCATTTGGACGGTTTTTCTGGTTGCAGGTAACTGGTAATATAAATATACTTTTATCCCATAACATTACACGTGATAAAATTCTATTTTTAGTTTCTTCATTTCAATAGGCTACTTGAATATCGACCTCGCCTCCTCATAAACCCTCTCAAAGTTAGCTTCCAAAGCAGCCATTGAAAACGGTTTAGTTCTTTCAGGAAGCTCACGATGAATTTTCTGCAACTTAAACTGAACTTTCTTATCATTACCATCAGCATAAGTAATAAATTCTCCCTGTTTTAATCGAAAGAAAACATCTGCCCTGATTTTTGGAATTTCTTTTTCTCCCGTCGTTACCCGTGTATCAAAATCAAGGTTATGGCCACGGCTCACGCTCTTTGTAGGGTCTTTTATAATTTCAAAAAAACGTTCATAATATTTCGCGGTGTCCGGGTCATTGACCTTCCCAAAGAACTGATAGGAAAGATTGCTCAATATCGCCTTGCTCGCCTTATCACCATACATCATATCGTTTTGGATCTTGTCCTGCATCACATAGACAGTTGAAATATTATAGCTCCTCAATGTTGCCGGAATACGGTGCATATTCAATAAGCGTATGGTAGGCGCCTCTTCCATTAACAGGAATGAAGGTTTGGAATTCCGCACGCTCATTTGTTTGGTAATGGTATGGACAATAGTGGCAATCACTGGTGAATAGGATGTTTCGAATTTTGGATTGTTCACAATTGAAATTACCGCAGGATTTTCTTCACTATTGATATTGAGCGGCACTTCATCTGCGGACAACGCCATAAAAATCCGTTGCGTACTGATACGTTTGAGTGCATTAGCCAAGGTACTTTTTACCCCGGCGGTTTGCCGTTCCGAATCCTTGCCACTTATAAAGGCATCTGCCATTGCCCGTGATGTCGTATTGGTTTCCAAAAACTGTATCAGGCTATCGGTGTCCAGATATTGATAAATAGCAATCAAGTGTGGCAGGGTACAGAATCGGGGGTAGGTCGTTTTCAGCTTCCAAATCAATCCCCCGATCAAACCTTCGGCAGCATCGTTAAAAAATTTAGTAGTTCCGGTCGTGCCCGATTCCCTTTGCTCCAAAAGGTTCTCGATCAGTACCCGGGAAACCTCATTCACACTTTCCTCGTTTTCCAAATAGCGAGGTGCAATGGGATTGACCCGATGGATGATCCTATCAAAGGAAATGACCTTAAATGGGATTTCGCTATCCTTGAAAAGCGGATACGCCATCTCCGTCAGCTCAAAATCTTTGTAATCGTGGATGATGCCACAAAAACCTTCTTTACGAAAATGTTTCAGGAATCCATACACTACACTTTCGGTCTTTCCACTTCCCGCAGAACCTATGATGGATGCCCCACGTTTGATATTGTCCAGTTTGAAGTTTCCCTTGGTAGTGGCAAAATTGATTTGATATCGGTCGTCGCCATTTTTTGGCACCTCTTTTTTATGCAAGAAGACATACAATGCCGTATTGATCAACAAAAGCGGACAAACCACATTTAACAAAACTAAAACCAAATTGTTCCAAGGTTGTAAAAAATAGGCCAGGACAAACACCAAAAGACTGTTTGCTAAAAACGCATATCTGGAGACCTGATACAATCCATAAAACAAAGCACTGGCCAGACCAATGGTTAAAAGAGCGGTAAAGAGATTGTCTACTTGCATACGTTCGAGTTAGATACCTATTGAACTTGATTTAATGGTCACTTCCACGCCACGTCGTAGGCGGTTGAATACCTTCATTGCCAATTGTGCCTGTGTTACCGGAATGCTTGGCAGCATTGGAACACCACCTTCCTTCATCATTTTAAAAGCAATTGCCTTTTCATTGGCAGGCAATTTCATCAAAGATGCAAAATAGACTTTCGGATTCTTGACAAAATCCTTTCTTGCCTTGTAGGTCTCGACAAAGTTTCGCTCATAACCCAATGTTTTGTCAAAGGTCTTCTCCGCATTCTGGAAAAATGTATCACGATCAAAGCCCCGTTTTATTTTCTTACCGTGCATCTTCACTTCCGATGCCTTATGCTTGCTCCCCGGTGAAAGACTGAAGGTATTGGAGGCATCCTTTCGGCTTACAATGATATGGATATGGCTTTGGTTTCCTGCCTTTGGCATTCCCTGGACAATCCGCTTTCCGTCCTGTTGATGCGGAGCTTCCTTTTCCAATCGGTCAATTTTTTGCTGTAAACGTTTGCTATTACCTTCAGTACGACCTTCTTCAATCCTTCTGATTTTAGTTTTGAGCTGCAATATTTTGGTGGCATACGGCTGATTTTCTTTAATCTGCCAATCCGTTCCTTTAAAGGTGCGTTGGTGTTCGATTTTTGCGTAATATTTTATATTATCGATGGTAATGGGTCTTCCGTTGATTTCCCGGTTAAAGGATGTCACATAATCCTTCATCAGTTCACGGGTGTATCTTTTTAAATCTTCGCTACTGTTCTGTAACCGGTTCAGTTCGTATTTGGAAGGACTGACCGTAATGGAATAGAATTTTGGTTCGGTCTTTTTGAGTTTGGCACCGTTGCCATCGATATCTTTCACCACTTCTTTAGCGGAAATTCTATCTCCATATTGATTGAAAAAATGCTCCATCTCTTCCTGTTCCAGCCCTTGGTTTTCTTTCTCCAGATAACCGACAAAATCGCCTGAACCTTGTGAATAATTCCCTCCCAATTTTTGAGGTGTGATTGTGATATACATAGCTCAAAAATTTAGAGTTCGTTAGTATGGTTTTGCTTTTCCTGAAATCTTACTTTAGGTTTTTCTTCGACCGCTTTCTTTTCCAAAATCAAAGGTTTTTTTGAGGGTTCGTTCGTCTGAAAAAGAGATTCTATCATTGCGACCGTGGGTTTAGTCTGTGTCTTTTCCATATCCCTCATTATGGCAATGACCGCATTGATTCGTTTCTTTAGGGAAGCTTCGATCGTCCTTCCGGTAGGCCCTAATTTTTCCTTTGGGGAAATCTCATTGTAGAAGAAAAAATCGAGCATTGTTTCCAATGCTTCAGTGTGTGATTTGAAGTGTGTCCTTGAAAATTCCTGAAAACGTTTTGCTGTTTCCTTTTTGAACCTGATGCCGATAAATGAGTCCATAATTCGCCGATTTGTCGCAAATCCTTCCCTAAAAATGGGCGTTCACAGGGCATTTGTCGCAAATTGTAGGAGGTCGGGAATTTTATATTTTTTCAAATCACTGAATATCAGTTATTTGAAAACAAAAAGGAGTGCTAAACATCGCATCGCGTGTTACCCTCTTGCTACTCCTTTTCGTCCCGCAACGCGGGACAAAAATTCCGTACAATTTGGTCTGTTGGCTGTCTTAATAGACAGTCAAAAGCCACTTGCCAAATCCCGGAAAAAATTTCCGAATTAATATTTTTTTGATGTGCAGGATTATCGGCGAAAGTCAAAAATGGATAGCCCTGCATAAATTTGAATGCTGAAGATCAGCGAAATAAATATAAGGATTTTTTTAGTAACAGGTAGCGAGTAATAAATAATTCTTATTCAAAAGGGTGTCCAGATTCAAGATTTTTTTTTATCTTTATTGAGTGGGTTTCAATGACCTAAAAAGAAAGGGAAAATTCAGGTAACAGCGAATTTTCCCTTTTTTAATTGATTGAGCTTGAAATGCTCCTTACTGTTAAGCACTACCAACCAAGCTATTTTTATATGACCTTTTATAGAACTGCTTTGCTTAGAAGATTCATTGAAATATTTGAGCCTAAAAAAACACTTCTAAAATTAGAAGTGCTTACAATCTAGTTAGAATGTGCCAGGTAAATTACAAAATTCCTTCATCTGCAAAACTGTAGTAATTACCATCAGGCATAAGGATAATATGATCCAGGACTTTCACATCAAAAAATGATGCCGCATTTTTAATTTTCCTGGTCAGGCTTTTATCCGCTTCACTTGGTCTAAGGGTTCCGCTGGGGTGATTGTGCAATAAGATTAGTGCCGTGGTTAAAGACTTTAATACAACTGCGAATAAGATTCGAACATCGACCAGTGTCCCGGTAATACCTCCTTTAGAAACTTCGTAAATACCTTTTACTTTATTAGCATTATTAAGTAGCATTATTTTAAAAGTTTCCTGCAGTTCGATCTCGTTTTTATTCCATTGTGCGAACGCTAAATCTGCTGCACTTCTGGAACTTGAAATTTTGGGTAGCAAATTTGTTTTTAAACTTCCGGTGTAGCTTATCGCTATTTCATTAACTTTGGATTTCATTATTATCTTATTTAAAGGGTTACTAATTAAAAGAGGGAGCAACTTTCGAAGGGAGCGCCCTCTTTATTTTTTTGATAATTAAGAATTAAAAGATCTTCGATATTTTAATTAAATGAACTTTCATTACTACCTAAAAACAGGATTTCACTTACTAAAATTTCAGTTACATATCTTTTTTCTCCTGTTTCGGTTTCATAGGATCTGGAAGTTAGTTTTCCGCGGATGGCCACTTCTTTACCTTTATCGACATATTTCTCGATAAGCTCAGCCTGCTTTCCCCAGGCCATTACATTGTGCCAGTCGGTTTGTTGAATTTTTTCCCCTTCCTTGTGGTAGTATTCATTGGTAGCCAGTGAAAAAGTGCTTACTTTTTTTCCACTTTCAAAGTTTTTGATTTCCGGGGTGTTCCCCACATTTCCGATTAACTGTACTTGGTTTCTTAGATTACTCATAATTAAAAGATTTAGATACCTGCTTTCTAAGCAGATTGATTAAACATTGATTTACTTATTATATCCGGAGCGTTTTCCTTTTTTGATTTTTTCACTTTGCTTCCGGGTATGTTGTTTTGAAATGATTTCATAATTTTTATTTGTTGATTTACTTCCTATAGCGCCGTTTGCTATTACCTTTTTTGATGCTGATACATTTTCAATATTTAGAATTAGGGAAGGTTTATAAAAAGGAGTAAGCGACTGGCTTATGCAACCTGGACTAACTTCTAAATATTGGTATTTTGCATTACAAAAAAGGTAGGGACAGCAACGGCCGGGAAGGAAATGGAAATACTGAAATTGAAAAACAACTGGAAGCGAAGTAAATGCAAGAATGGAATTCCGATTTAGCGGGCGTCCTTTTTTACTTAATTAAGTATAAGATTACACGAAGAGCGGTAACTACTATATAGCGGATACATCATTAGGAAAATAAAAAGGATGCCCAAGATATTCTTAGGGAAGCTCTTTACCCGAAATGGAGCATTTCGCAGAATGAAGCGGTAATGTGCTGACCGATTTACAACCAGAAGGTCTTTGAAATTAGTGGTCATAATCTCTTAAATGTATGAAGCAGAATATTTATACTAACTATTATTTAAGAATTTGCTTAAATACGTATTTTATTATACTTTTGATCTCTAAATAATAGATTAACCATGGAAATTTCGTGTACAAGAGCCCAGGCTGATCATCAACAACTTCTTAATTGCAAAAACACTTTGGAAAGAATGGATGATAATTTTCAGGATATGACCAAACTACTATCGATTGCTGGTAGCGAGGTACGCTTAAAAATTTTATTCCTCTTGAACATGGAAGACGAATTATGTCCCTGTGATATTGCTGATATTTTAGAAATGAGCGTACCAGCAATCTCTCAACACATCCGGAAAATTAAAGATGCAGGTTTTATCTCCTCAAGAAGAGATGGACAAACCTTGTACTATTCATTAATGAAGGATAAAACAGCTGTACTTGATGCTGTTTTCACTACAATCAAAATGGTTAAAAAAATTGCCTAAAATGAAATCGTCCAATAAGTCAAACAGCACAGCTTTTGTTAGTTTACTTACTGCGGTAACTGCTTCCGTATGTTGTATTACTCCCCTCCTGGCGATTTTAGCAGGTAGTAGTGGATTTGTAACCATGTTCTCATGGATAGAACCTTTTCGTCCCTATTTGGTTGCACTTACCATAGGAATTCTTGGTTTGGCCTGGTATTTAAAATTAAAACCGAAAAAACAAGAAGAAATAGATTGTGCCTGCGACGAGGAAGCAAAACCATCTTTTTGGCAGTCCAAAAATTTTCTGTTCATAGTTACAGTATTTGCCGGATTGATGCTGGCTTTCCCTTATTATTCCAATATATTTTATGCACAGCCCAGCAAGGATATAGTGTATGTTTCTCAATCAAACATAATAAAGCACACCTTTGAAGTTGAGGGAATGACCTGCGCAGGATGTGAAGCCCACGTAGAAAGTGAGGTAAATAATCTGGATGGTATTTTATCAGTCAAGGCGAGTTACGCAAATACTAATACCGTAGTGGAATATGATAAAGCTAAAGTTGATTTGGTCGCAATTCGAGAAGCAATAAATAAAACTGGTTATAAAGCAATCGATACAGAAAATAAAGAAGAGAAGTAGATGAAAAAATATGATGTATTTGTAATAGGTTCCGGGATGTCAGGTATGACCGTTGCTAATAAATGTGCCTCCAAAGGCCTTAAGGTTGGCATTACCGATGAACTTCCCTACGGTGGAACCTGTGCCCTAAGAGGCTGTGATCCTAAAAAGGTGATCATAGGAGCAACTGAAGTACGTGATTTTGCCCAAAGACTTAAAGGAAATGGAATAGATACCGTGCCTGAAGTCAATTGGGAAGATATTATGGCTTTTAAGCAATCTTTTGTGGATGCCATGCCTCCTAAAATTGAAAAAGGATATAAGAATAAAGACATAGATACCTATCACACTTCAGCTAAATTTTTATCTGATAACACCTTGCAGGTAGGAGATGAAGTTATTGAAGCTGATAAATTCCTGATCGCAACCGGAGCAAAACCACGGGTATTGGATTTTGAAGGTGGAAATTTGGCACTTTCAAGTACAGATTTCCTT
>CETR01094615.1_pt1 | contig 17598 bp, 14 predicted proteins | sample 531281 | NCBI WGS metagenome assembly CETR01 (sample SAMEA2622568, study PRJEB7988) | marine metagenome | biome: marine biome (ENVO:00000447); feature: mesopelagic zone (ENVO:00000213); material: "saline water (ENVO:00002010), including plankton (ENVO:xxxxxxxx)" | depth 696 m
AAAGTTGTACTGATCACCGGCGGTTCTTCAGGTATTGGTAAATCCATAGGAACATATTTGACCCAAAAAGGATTTACTGTTTATGGTACTACGCGAAATCCAAAAAACTACCCCGATTTTAAGGAATTTGAGCTTGTTCAATTAGACGTGAAGGATGTGGAAAGCATTCAAAAAGCCGTTTCCCATGTGATTTCCAAGGAAAACAGATTGGATGTATTGATTAACAATGCTGGTGTGGGTATCACAGGCCCCATTGAAGAGACGCCCCACGAAGAAATCCTAAATGTATTCGAGACCAACTTTCATGGTCCTATACATGTGATGAAGGCTGTTTTACCCCAAATGCGAAAGCAGGGCGGGGGAGGCATCATCAATATAACATCCATTGCGGGCTATATGGGATTGCCCTATCGAGGGTTCTATTCCGCCACCAAAGGAGCTCTAGGGCTCATTACCGAGGCACTGCGCATGGAAACCAAGGATTTTGGCGTAACCGTGACCAATGTGGCCCCAGGGGATTTTGCCACCAATATCGCATCGGGCAGATACCATTCCCCGGTAATCAAGGGCTCTGCTTACGAAGAAAAGTACAATCAAACCCTAAAAGGGATTGATGAGGATGTGGATAGTGGGGGAGACCCCATCCAAGTGGCCGAAGCGGTTTACAAGATCATCAACCAGAAAAAACCGAAGGTACATAACCCGGTCGGCGCATTTTCACAAAAGTTTTCCCTTAGGTTAAAGAACATTTTACCCGACAAAGTCTACGAAAAATTGCTCCTCAACCATTATAAGTTGTAATTTTACATGTATTAGTGAACAAATTATAAATACTTAGAAATGAAGTTTTTTATTGATACTGCCAACCTTGACCAAATTAAGGAAGCCCAAGAACTGGGTGTGTTGGATGGTGTGACAACCAACCCTTCCCTAATGGCGAAAGAAGGTATTACAGGAAAGGATAATATTTTAAAACATTACGTGGATATCTGCAATATTGTTGATGGAGATGTTTCTGCCGAAGTAGTGGCCACGGAGTTTGATGAAATGGTCAAAGAGGGCGAGGAGCTAGCGGAACTGCACGAGCAGATTGTGGTAAAAGTTCCTATGATCAAGGATGGTGTAAAGGCATTGAAATATTTTTCAGATAAAGGTATCCGTACCAACTGTACTTTGGTGTTCTCACCTGGTCAGGCCCTATTGGCTGCCAAAGCTGGAGCAACCTATGTTTCTCCGTTCTTGGGCAGATTGGACGATATTTCAACCGATGGTCTTAACCTGATTGCGGAAATCCGTTTGATTTATGATAACTACGGATTTGAAACCGAAATCTTGGCCGCTTCCATTCGTCATACCATGCACGTAATCGATTGTGCCAAGCTTGGCGCCGATGTGATGACTGGCCCATTGTCTTCCATAGATGGATTGTTGAAACATCCATTGACCGATATTGGATTGGCCAAGTTTTTGGAAGATTACAAGAAAGGAAATTCTTAATTAGGAATCTTGATAAAATCGAAGAGGCCCTGAATGAAAATTCGGGGCTTTTTATATATTATTATAAGGAAGTGTATAGGTTGGCGAAGCCATCGACCACCATACTGTCTTTGGTGATAACACACTTGTTGAGTCCGTCAATAATCATGGCCATTTGTAATTCTTTGAAGTCCTCCCCGTAAAACTGCCTGTTCGCGTCCAATTTGTAATCCTTCATCAACTTCTGCCATTTTGGATAGCTGGTCCTTAAATTGATGCCTACAAAGTTGTAGTGGGGATATTTCTCCTCTAAAGAGGTAATATGCCTATTGATGTTTTTGAAATGATTTTCTTGGTCTGCGGTCCAAAAATAGAAAACCGTATTCTTTTTGCTATTGGTCAGGTCTTTTAGGGAAATCGCTTCGTTATTGAAATTCTTGACGGCAATATTGGGAACCGTGGTGTTGGGCTGTAAGTTTTTTATCCCTGTATAGAGAAGGTCAATTTCTTCTTTGTGTTCCTCGTTGGTGGATAGGGATTTGAATTTGTCAATAAAAACCGTTGCCTCTTCGCTCGGGGTGTGTTCCACCAATAAGTAGTCCATCGCAACATTCCTGAACAAGATGTTTCTTAGTTCGGGCTGCTTTACAATACTGTCCACTAAAGTGAGTTTGTGATTATTGAAGTGCAAACGGTCACTGATGGGTTTTTTATCAGTACTGCAATTTTCCAAACATGTCATGTAGGATATGTTGCCAAAGTGCCATTTCATATAATCAAAATAAGGTCTGAAATAGGTCAGGTCCTTATTGTTTAGATCTATGTTTTTGCGATATCCATAAAAATCCTTGCCAAGTTCATGAATAGTTTCTTCTCCAGTCTTCTTCTTATGGTAAAAGGGATATTTCTCCTTGCTGATGTATGAGTGGTAATCAATAAAAGCCTCAGCCATACCCAGGGAATTGATGGAAAGCACATTGTCTGCTTCCAAATCCTTTAGAAGTTTGACCTTTATGGCACGCAAGGAATCTGTCTTTTTGCTGAATTCTTCCGGTCGCAATGGATAAAAACTTCTGACCAAATCCTCTTCCTTTTCATAAGCTAGGAACATTTCGGTCATAAAGTTGTTGATTTCACTTCCTTTGCCAGAGTAAACCAATGATTCATCAAACTCCACAGTGTTCAATCTCGCCAATAAACTATCTCCCTTTTCGAGATATATGTATTGGTATTGTGGTGTATGGTTGAAGTGATAGAGTCCCCCTTCAATATTGTCCAGTTGAAAGGAAAAGTGATTTTGATTGTCCAACTTTACGGAATCCACATACGTGTCATTATGGTAGAGCACCACAAAGTCACTTGTGGGATTAACGATTTCACCGCCAAAAAATATTGAAGAACCGTTTTCCGAGGAATCGGAACACGATACAAAAGTGGACAATAAGGAGAGGCCTAGTAAAAATCTTACCATATATAGGAAGCGATTCATTAGTCTCTCAAAAGTAAGCAACCCAAGAAGCTAAACTTGTTAAGGGCTAGTTAAATGTTGTTAAACGGTGATTTTTCATCGTTTAAATATGCTCATTTAAATTAGAATTACGATTTCTATTTAGCTACTTTTGCAAAAAAATAAGATAGTTGCATGTTATCAGTATCGAATTTATCCGTACAGTTTGGCAAAAGAGTTTTGTTCGATGAAGTTAACGTAACCTTTGCCCAAGGAAATTGTTACGGCATCATTGGCGCTAACGGCGCTGGTAAATCCACTTTTCTAAAAATATTATCGGGACAGATAGACCCAACCTCGGGTCATGTGCATTTGGAGCCGGGGAAAAGGATGTCCATTTTGGAACAGAACCACAATGCCTACGACGAGTATCCTGTATTGGAAACCGTGGTCATGGGAAACAAGCCCTTGTTCGAGATAAAAAAGGAAATCGATGCGCTGTATGCGGACTATACCGATGAAAATGCGGAGAAAATAGGGGAGCTTCAGGTAAAGTTCGAAGAAATGAATGGCTGGAACGCCGATAGCGATGCCGCAGCCATGCTTTCCAACCTTGGAATCACTGAAGATTTGCACTATACCAACATGGCCGATTTGGACTCCAAACTTAAAGTACGTGTACTTTTGGCCCAAGCTTTGTTCGGGAACCCAGATGTGTTGATCATGGATGAGCCCACCAACGATTTGGATTACGATACCATTAACTGGTTGGAGAATTTCTTGGCCAATTACGATAATACAGTAATCGTGGTATCTCACGACAGGCACTTCTTGGATGCCGTTTGTACCTCTATTGCTGATATCGATTTTGGAAAAATAAACCTGTTTTCAGGTAACTATACCTTTTGGTACGAGAGTAGTCAATTAGCGGCCCGTCAAAGAGCCCAGCAAAACAAAAAGGCCGAGGAAAAAGCGAAAGAACTCAATGAGTTTATTCAGCGTTTTAGTGCCAACGTAGCGAAGAGTAAGCAGGCCACATCCCGTAAGAAGATGTTGGACAAGCTTAAGGTGGAGGACATCAAGCCGTCAAGTAGAAGGTATCCTGCCATCATCTTTGACCGTGAGCGCGAAGCTGGAGACCAGATTTTGAACGTGGAGAAACTTTCCGCCACCTCGGAAGATGGGGATTTATTGTTCAAAAACGTGAACATCAACTTGGCCAAAGGAGATAAAGTGGCCATTCTCTCCAAAGATTCACGTGCAACCACTGCTTTCTACGACATCATTGCGGATAAAACCAAACCTGACAGCGGGAAGTTCCAATGGGGGGTAACCACTACGCAATCCTATTTGCCAGCCGACAACTCCGAATTCTTTCAGGAGGACATCAACTTGGTGGATTGGTTGCGCCAATGGGCCAAGACCGAAGAGGAGCGTGAAGAGGTCTACTTAAGAGGTTTTTTGGGCAAGATGCTGTTCAGTGGCGAAGAAGCCTTGAAAAAATGCACCGTACTTTCCGGTGGAGAAAAAGTGCGTTGTATGCTCAGCCGCATGATGATGCTTCGTGCCAACGTACTTATGTTGGATGAGCCGACCAACCACTTGGATTTGGAAAGCATCACGGCCTTCAACAACTCTTTGAAGAACTTTAAAGGGACGATCTTGCTCACTACCCATGACCACGAGTTTGTGAACACAGTGGCAAATAGAATCATTGAGCTGACGCCGAACGGTGTTATTGACCGTTACTTGAGTTTCGATGATTATATGTCCGACAAGTCCATAAAAGAGCAGCGCGAAAAAATGTACGCGGTAACTGCTTAAGCGTTAAAGTACTTACTTTTCCAAATGGCTGGGTTAAAGTTTTTGCCCAGGGCAAATCCGTAGAAAATCACTATGGATGCTATGCATTTGAACATAAAAAAGTAGATGATCCAGAACTCTGCGGTGGTATTCTTTTTGGAAAACAATCCTTCGGGGACCATGAGGGTTACAAAGTAACTGATCAATAAAACCACAAAAACCAAGTTGGCAATGTTCTTAAATGGCCATGCGAAGAATTTTCGCAATGGATGCAGATCATTGCCCCATTTGTGGATTAAATAGTAGTAATCGTTTCCGATAGGAGCGAAGAGAAGCGGGTCGTCTTTGTCTTCCAGTTTAAACAGTTTGGAAGGGGCCATAATCTTAAAACCTTTGAGTTTGGTATCATGCGCAGCCTCCAAATGTTTGATTTTTGAAATGGCTTCCTGTGGAATCTCGCCTTTAAAGTAAGAGCTGTCCAAAAAGCGCAATCGATAATCAATACAAATGTCCTTGATTTGGTCGATATGGAAGATGTTTTCGGTTTTCAGAAGGTCAAATTCAAAGTCATTTGAACCAACATTGTTTTTGGAACTTAGCTCATGGGATATTTGCGATTCTTTCAATGCATCTTCTTGCAAAATTTGGCGGACTTCCTTCAAAATTTGCTCACTGTCGCCCTTCTTATTTCTTATGTTTTGAAGTTTTTGTTCAATGTTTGTTCCTTTCAAAATCATGCTGTTTTTTTAGTAATCCACTCAAATTTAATGATTTGAATTTTCGATACTGACAATTGTCATAAAAACACAATGTTAAGTTTATGTTAAATGGAATTTTGAAGGAATAAAATAGCTCGAATGTCATCAAAAAAGATGTACCTTATCGACGTTTTTGGTAGTTAATCGTATAATCATACTAAAAAGAACAAGCCCTAAAATTTAGACCAACCTCATGAATACCCCCGCAACCAGACTATTGCTCGGCCTTTGCTTGGCTTTTTCAATTTGTACCACTGCCCAAAACACTTCCAATGCACTTTCATACACCAGTAGATTGGATAATCACAAAATTCTTTTAAGTGCGGTAAATGCAACCGAATTAGGTGCATTGCTTCAAAAATCAGGGCCATTCACCATTTTCGCACCTTCTGATGCCGCTTTTGAAAAATTCTCGAACAATAAAATCGCGGAACTTATCAATTCAGAGGATAAGAGGGCTTTAAAATCCTTGTTGTCCTATCATATCGTAGCAGGTCAATTGACAGCTTCACGTATGCTCCGTGCCATAGGCAATGGTAACGGAACAGCAAGTTTTACCACCGTACAGGGTAAAAAATTAACCGCACATTTGGATGGTTACGACATTGTACTTACGGATCCCGTAGGCAATACAGCAAGAATTACCACAGCCGACCTTAATCTTGAAAATGAAGGGGTGGTTCACGAGATAGACAGTGTTATTCTGCCTGCCCGAATGTGATTAGCGAAGTTCCGCTCCCAATTCCTTTTGATACTGGGCCAATAGTTTACCCATTATTTTATCGATTTGCCTGTCAGTCAAGGTTTTCTTTTCGTCCATCAAGGTAAAGCTTACCGCATAGGATTTTTTGCCGTCAGGCAGGTTGTCGCCTGTGTACACATCGAACAGGTTTACCTTTTTAAGCAACTTTTTTTCTGTGCTCCAAGCGATATCGTACACTTTTTGGAAAGAGACCGACTCGTCCAGCAATAGGGCAAAGTCCCTGGTTACTTCCGGGAATTTCGGAATCTCCTTGAAAACTACGTTTTGTGTGCTCACGGATTCCAAAATGACATCCCAGTTCAAATCGGCATAGAACACCTCTTGCTTAATGTCGAATCGCTTAAGGGCAGCCTTGCCGACCAAGCCAATCGACACCAAAACTTTGTCGTTTTTCACATAGGAAACCCCTTCGGCATAATCTGAATCAGATAATGGCTTTGTGTCAATGTCTCGAAGCCCCAAGCGTTCAAAAACATTGTCAACAATACCTTTTAGATAGAAAAATTCAGATTTTTTGGAGGCAACGGCCCAACTGTTCTGTTTACGGTCACCAGAGATAAATATAGCCAAATGCTGATTTTCCTGATGCTCTCCGTCCACTTTATGGTAGGTCTTTCCGAACTCGAACAGCTTCAGGTCGGTTTTTTGCCTATTGTGGTTGTAGCTCACTGTTTGCAAACCAGAATGAAGCATGGAGGTCCGTAGCACTGATAAATCCGAACTCAAGGGGTTCATCATTTGAACAGCGCTATCATCATCCGAAGTAATGTCAGATGAAACCAAACTGTTGGTCATTATTTCGTAAAAACCTTTGGATGCCAACATACTTCCGACCACGTCTTGAATTCTGTAATTCTCAAAGCGTGATGTTTTTGCAATGGAAGCGTTCAACTTTTCCTTGAAGTCAATGTTGTTGTAACCGTAGACCCTTAAAATCTCCTCGATCACATCAACTTCTCGGGTAACATCGACCCTATACGTGGGAATGGTCAATCCAAGACCGGATTCCGTTACGTTGTTGATTCTGATTTCCAAAGAGGAAAGAATGGATTTGATGGTATCCCGCGGTATTTCCTGACCAATCAAAGAATTGATTTTGCTAAAAGTCAAGAATACCTGTCTTTCTTGTGGTTTTTTCGGGTAAAGATCAGCGATTTCAGAAGTGATATAGCCTCCTGCAATCTCCCTGATCAAAAGAGCCGCCCTTTTAAGGGCGTATTTCGTCATGTTGATGTCGATACCTCTCTCAAACCTGAATGATGCATCGGTGTTCAAACCATGCCTTTTGGCCGTTTTTCTTATGGAAACAGGGTCAAAATAGGCACTTTCCAAAAATATGGAGGTGGTGTGTTCTGTAACTCCTGAGTGAAGTCCACCAAAGACTCCGGCAATGCACATGGGACTGTTTGCGTCACAAATCATCAAATCATCTTCATGCAACTCACGTTCCACTTCGTCCAATGTGGTGAACTTGGTTCCGGCGGGCAGAGTTTTCACCTCAACTTTGCTCCCTTTTATCTTGGAGGCATCAAAAGCGTGCAAGGGCTGACCCAATTCGTGAAGTACGTAGTTGGTCACATCCACGATGTTGTTTATCGGGGCCAATCCAATCGCCTTCAATCTATTTTTCAGCCAATCTGGGGAATCCTGCACCACAAGGTTGCTAATGGTAACCCCGCAATATCTTGGTGCAAGATCACTCTCCATAACCTCCACATCGACCTTCAACGAGCGATTGTCAATGGAAAAGTTACTTACGGAAGGAGTGACCAATTCCTTTTGTATCTCTTTTTGTTCCAACCCTGCCTTGAGGTCGCGTGCCACACCAAAATGACTCATCGCATCCGCTCGGTTAGGGGTAAGACCTATTTCAAAAACTTCGTCATTCTCAACGTCAAAGACCTTGGAACAGGGAGTGCCCGGAACCAACTCTTCATTGAGTACCATAATGCCGTCGTGACTTTCGCCAACCCCGATTTCATCTTCTGCACAGATCATACCTTGGCTCACTTCTCCACGGATTTTCCCTTTTTTGATCATCCAGGCTTCCCCTTCTTTGGTGTATAGGGTAGTGCCAACAGTGGCTACGGGTACTTTTTGGCCTGCTGCCACATTGGGCGCGCCACAAACAATCTGTAAAGGAGCTTCTTGCCCTACATCAACAGTGGTTAACTTCAATCTATCGGCATTAGGGTGTTTGTCGCAAGTGAGCACGTGTCCGACCACGATACCCTTTAATCCACCCTTAACTGATTCAAATTGTGATATACCCTCAACTTCCAGACCTAAATCTGTTAAAAGCTCGCCAGTTTTTTGAGCATCCCAATCAATTTGCAAAAATTGCTTCAACCAGTTGTAAGAAATCTTCATACCCCATTTTTAGAGGGCACAAATATATAACAATAGGGTAACAGATTCAACGATAATAATGACCTTAAATCGTAAGGAGTGTTTTGTTTTAAAACCAATTTCCTACATTTAAGTAAAATCTTTTGATTCATGAATAAAATAGGCGCAGCAATAGTAGGGCTTTTGGTCATATTTACTTCTTGTAAAAAAGAAGAAAAAATTGAACTCAAGAAGGGTCATTGGTTGGGGACCATGGAAGTTTCCGAATCACAACAATTGCCTTTTGAGTTCATAATCAACCAGAACGAAGAGGGCGGGTATGTGATGCGGGTCTATAATGCAGAGGAAGTTGTTACCATAGATGAGTTTACCTTCAATGGGGATTCCATCGATATTCGAATGCCCATATTTGAAGGTCATATTGCCGGGACCTATACCGCTACTGAAATCACTGGTCAATTCATTGAAGAGGGTAAAGAGCGCAGTGTTCCTTTTAGAGCTGTCCAAGGGAAGTTGGATCGTTTTGAAGCCAAAGAACCGGCTGCAGTGAACCTATCGGGTATTTGGGAGACCTATTTCCATATCAATACGGCGGATGAATATCCTGCAAAAGGTATTTTTATGCAGAATGGAAACAATGTCAAAGGAACTTTTAGAACCAAGACAGGGGATTACCGCTATCTGGAAGGCGTTGTCACGGGGGATAGCATGAAGCTGTCCGCTTTTGATGGTTCGCACGTATTCCTTTTTTTGGCCCAAGTGACCGATAGTACCTTAAACGGAAAATTTTATTCAGGAAAGCATGCGGTTCAAGAATTCATGGGTGCGCGGAACGAGGCTTTTGAACTTCCCGATTCCGATGGACTTACCTATTTGCGCGAAGGTTACGATAAATTTGATTTCTCTTTTCCAAATTCTGATGGGAAGATGGTGGATCTGGACGACCCAATGTTCGAGGATAAGGCGGTTCTTGTACAGATTATGGGTACTTGGTGTACCAATTGCTTGGACGAAACACGGTTTTACGTGGATTTCATCAAAAATAACCCAGACTTAGACCTTCAGTTTGTTGGGTTGGCCTTTGAATATGCAAAGACCGAGGAAAAAGCTTTTGAAGGAATCAAAAGGCTCAAGGAGCGCGAAGAAGTGCCCTATCCGATTCTTTTGGCTCAGTATGGCACATCCAACAAGCAAAAGGCCAATGAAAAACTACCGATGCTGAACCATATTCTTTCTTATCCCACGACCATCTATATTGATAAAGCTGGAGAAGTGCACAAAATCCATACGGGTTTCAACGGACCGGCAACAGGCCAAAAATTTGTTGAATTCAAGGAAGAGTTCCATAGGACCATTGATGAAATGACCAAGGGAGAAGTATTGGAAAGTGAAGGTTGATTTAGATGATGGTTGACTTGCCCAAATCGATGTTCTCATCGTTCATGAGAGTATCATCTTCGATATCCACAATGTTGTGGGCTATAAAGTCCCCAACTTGATTGGTTCCGTACTGACTGTTTTCCTTTAAATCTGGAGTGACAATTCCTTTTTTCAGGGATTTATCCACCGCTTTTTTAACGGCCCAAGCTTCTTCGGCCAGTCCAAAATGCTCCAACAGCATAGCTGCGGATAGAATCGATGCAATCGGGTTGGCAATATCTTTGCCCTTAGCTTGAGGATAGGAGCCGTGAATAGGCTCAAACATTGCGTTTTCATCGCCCACCGAGGCGGAAGCCAATAAACCAATGGAACCACCGATAACACTGCCTTCATCGGAAATAATGTCGCCGAACATATTTTCGGTCAAAATAACATCAAACTGTTTGGGGTCGAGTATGATTTGCATTGCGGCATTGTCCACAAACATAAAGTCCAAGTCAACTTCGGGATAGCTTTCCCCGATTTTCGTAACCACCTTGCGCCAAAGTCTAGAAGATTCCAGCACATTGGCCTTGTCAATCAAAGTAAGCTTCTTTTTTCTGACTTTTGCGGCTTTGAACGCCAAATGTGCTATTCGGCTTATCTCATCCTCGGTGTATTCGCAAAGATCGGAAGCTTTGGTGCCTTCCTCGTTCAATTTTTTCTCTCCGAAATATATGCCGCCCGTAAGTTCACGGTAGATGACAAAATCAGTACCGTTGATTACGTTTTTTTTCAAAGGGGATTTATCCAACAAAGTTGGATGGGAAAGAACGGGTCTGATGTTTGCAAACAAGCCCAATTCTTTTCGTAATTGTAACAAACCTTGTTCGGGTCGCACTTTTGCGTCAGGGTCATTATCATATTTAGGGTCGCCAATGGCTCCGAAAAGTACGGCGTCCGACTCTTTGCATAATTTTAGTGTGGCATCGGGTAGGGGAGTTCCCTTTTTGTCGATGGCAATGGCACCAACAGGAGCTTCTTTAAAAATAAAATGCTGATTGAAGGTTTCTTCCACAGCCTCCAAACATTTTACTGCCTGGGCCAACACTTCGGGTCCTACACCATCCCCAGGAAGTAATGCAATTTTCAATGCCATAAAATAACCGTGATTTAAGCTAGGCTTTTCATTCCGATATTGCTGGTCTCAACAATTTCGTGAATATCCTCGTCCATGATTTCTTTTTTCACATCGGCGTACTTCAAGAAGTTTTCGTAAACCGTATCCAATTGAAGTTTTGTGAGTTCGTACCCAACATTTTTGGCTCGGTAGGCCAAAGCGGCACGCCCACTTCGTGCAGTTAATACAATGGAGGATTCGCTTACCCCAACATCTTTTGGGTCTATGATTTCATAGGTTTCACGACGCTTGATTACCCCATCTTGGTGAATTCCGGAACTATGGGCAAACGCATTGGAACCTACGATAGCTTTATTGGGCTGCACAGGCATTCCCATTTTTTGAGAAACCATGGTACTGGTATCCCAAAGTAATTGGCTGTTGATGTTGGTATCCAAGTTTAAGTGCGGATGTTGTCTCATGATCATTACCACTTCTTCCAAAGAAGTGTTTCCAGCTCGTTCGCCGATACCGTTGATGGTACATTCGATTTGTCGAGCTCCATTGGCAACACCTGCGATGGAATTGGCAGTGGCCAAACCTAAATCATTATGGCAGTGACAGGATAGGATAGCTTTATCGATGCCTTTTACATTTTCTTTCAAGTATTTCATCTTGGCACCGTACTCTTCGGGCAAGCAATAGCCTGTTGTATCTGGAATGTTCAGCACTGTTGCTCCGACTTTGATTACCTCTTCACAGATTCGAGCTAAAAATTCATTGTCGGTACGGCCTGCATCCTCAGCATAGAATTCCACATCTTCCACAAAGGTTTTGGCGTAGGCCACAGCTGCTACGGCACGCTCAATAATCTTATCTTGGGTAGAATTGAATTTGTATTTGATATGCGATTCGGAAGTTCCGATTCCCGTATGTATTCGTGGTTTTTTGGCATCCTTAATGGCTTCTGCGGCCACTTCAATGTCTTTCTTCACGGCGCGGGTCAATCCACAGACCGTTGCATTTTTGACCAATTTGGCGATTTCGTTTACGGACTTAAAATCACCGGGGCTAGATATGGGGAACCCTGCCTCGATTACATCAACTCCCAATTGATCTAATCGTTCGGCAATGATTAATTTTTGTTCGGTATCCAGTTTGCAACCAGGTACCTGTTCTCCATCTCTTAGTGTTGTGTCAAAAATTTCTACCTTATCTTTACCCATTATTTCAACCTGTTTTTTTCTATGACTTACGAAAATAGGGAAGGTAGGCTGAAGAGGAAAAGCGACTCTGGTAACGTTACAACGTTTAATTGCTTTTTGATAGAACTAAATAACTGAAAAACAATTGTTTAAACAATATTTTTTACGATGACAAATGCCCATAAGGATGCTTTGTTTGTACTGGTAAAATCGCTGTCCAAGTCCGAAAAACGTCAATTTAAGCTCTATGTTGGTCGTTTGGGGGTCAATACGGATGCCAAGTTTTTGGCACTTTTCAACCTCTTGGATAAGATGCGGAAGTACGATGAGAAGCAGATTTTGGATAGCGGCATCGTCAAAAAATCCCAGCTTTCCAACCTCAAGGCGCACTTGTACAAGCAGATTTTGGTAAGTCTCAGGCTGAACCCAGTGAATCAAAATGTACGTATTCAAATCAGGGAGCAACTCGATTTTGCCACCATTCTCTATCAAAAAGGGCTGTATAAGCAAAGCTTGAAGATTTTGGAGAAAGCCAAAAGTTTCGCGATAGAGAACGAGGAAAAGAACGTGGCCTACGAAATCGTTGAGTTGGAGAAGGTTATCGAAACCCAGTATATTACCCGAAGTATACCTGATAGGGCTGATGAACTTGCCGTTGAGGCCAAGGAACTTTCTGCGCAAAATGTGATGACAAGCAAGCTTTCCAATCTTTCGTTACAGTTGTATGGAATGATGTTGAAAGTTGGGTATGTGCGCAGTGATGAGGATTTGCAAAAAGTAAAAAACTACTTTGAAGAACATCTGCCAAAATACGATATTGAAAAGTTGGGTTTCCGTGAAAAATTATGGCTCTACAAAGCGCATTTATGGTATAGTCTTTTGATTCAGGACTTTTTGTCAGCCTACAAATACGCCAGTAAATGGGTGGACCTGTTTTATGAGAACGACCATATGATTCCACTGAATCCCGTGTTCTTTTTAAAAGGTAACCACTATTTGTTGGAGTCACTTTTCTTTGTGAAATATGCCTCCCAGTTCAGGGAAACTTTGGAAAAGTTGGAAGAGCAGGTAAAGGATTCAAAGTTCCCTAAAAATGATAACATCAGTTCGCTAGCCTTTTTGTACATCAACACCAACAAGCTGAATCTTCATTTTCTGGAGGGCACTTTTGACAAAGGAATTTATTTGGTCAACATCATCGAGTATGGCATCAAAAAACATCGACAGCAGATTGATGAACACCACATTATGCTGCTCTATTACAAAATCGCTTGTTTGTATTTTGGAAATGGGGACAACAAAAACTGTATTGCCTACCTGAAGAAAATCATTTCCAACAAAAAATTGAAGATGCGTGAAGATTTGATGTGTTTTGCGAGGGTGTTAAGCCTTGTTGCGCATTACGAAGCAGGAATGGATTATCATTTGGAAGTGCAGCTTAAAAGCACCTATAAGTTCTTGTTGAAAATGAACGATTTACATGAGGTGCAAAAGGAAATGATCAAGTTCCTACGGAATCTTGGGGACATCTACCCGACGGATCTAAAAGGTGAGTTCCAGAAATTGTACAACGAGCTAAAAAAGTACGAAAACCACCCCTACGAAAAACGGGCATTTTTGTATTTGGATATCCTCTCGTGGTTGGAAAGTCATCTGCAGAACAAACCTGTTTCCGAGATTATTAGGGAAAAAGCCTTGGCACTTACTCGCTAAGACAGGCGTTCCAAATGGGATCCTCTGGTGGGGCTCCCAAAAATGCAATAGGTTCTTTTTGCACGGGATGCACAAGAGCCAAACTTCGTGCGTGTAGATGAATTCCACCATCCTTGTTGCTACGGTCGGCACCGTATTTTAAATCTCCTTTTATGGTACAGCCTATGGCCGCCAACTGGGCCCTGATTTGGTGGTGTCTACCGGTTTTCAAATCAATTTCCAACAAATAATAGTTGTCGAGTTTCTTTATGATCTTATAATCCAACTCAGCTTTTTTGCTATTAGGAACTTCGTTGTTGTGTGCATAGGACTTATTCTGCTTTGGATTTCGTACCAACCAATGGATTAAAGTACCGCTTTCCTGGGGAGGTGCGTTTTTTACAACTGCCCAGTACATTTTTTTGGTCTCTCCCTGAGCAAACAATTTATTGAGACGCGGGAGGGCCTTGGATGTCTTGGAAAAGAGCACAATGCCCGATGTAGGGCGGTCCAAGCGATGCACGACGCCCAAATACACATTACCCGGTTTGTTGTACTTTTCTTTTAAATACTGTTTTACGACCTCACTCAAAGGGTCGTCCCCCGTTTTATCGCCTTGTACAATATCACCTACGCGCTTATTGACCACGATTAGGTGGTTGTCTTCAAATAGAACTTGAAGGTTGGAAGGATTGGAATGTTGGCTATTGTTGATTGACAATTGTTAATTGAAGTTTAGTAAGATTCTTCGTCATTGGGAAAATCCTGGCTTTTCACATCATCCACATATTGGGAAATGGCATTGCTCATCTCATCGTATAGATTGAGATATCTTCTTAAGAACCTTGGGTGGAACTCGTGGGTCATGCCTAACATATCGTGCACAACCAACACTTGTCCGTCCACGTGGTTGCCAGCTCCAATTCCGATAATAGGTATGGAAACGCTCTCCGCGACCTCTTTGGCCAATTTGGCTGGAATTTTTTCCAGAACAATGGCAAAACAGCCCAATTCCTCCAATAGTTTGGCATCGGATTTTAGTTTTTCAGCTTCCTCTTCTTCCTTGGCACGGACCGTGTAGGTACCAAATTTGTAGATGGATTGTGGGGTAAGTCCCAAGTGGCCCATCACTGGAATGCCTGCTTCCAAAATTCGGCTGATGGATATTTTGATTTCTTCACCACCTTCCACTTTTACGGCGTGAGCACCACTTTCCTTCATAATTCGGATAGCTGAGCGTAAGGCTTCCTTGGAATCGCCCTGATAACTTCCAAAAGGAATGTCCACCACAACCAAGGCCCTTTTTGCGGCTCTGACTACGGAGGTAGCGTGATAGATCATTTGATCCAGGGTAATGGGCAATGTGGTTTCATGGCCGGCCATAACGTTACTGGCGGAATCTCCTACCAAAATGGCATCCACATTGGCACCATCCACAATTTTGGCCATAGAGTAATCGTAGGAAGTGAGCATACTGATTTTCTCACCAGTCTTTTTCATATCCACCAACGATTTTACCGTTACCCTTTTATATTCTTTTTTAGCTGTAGACATCGTAATTTAATTTGATGGCTAAAAGTAAGCAGATTTGTTTAATTTAGGCTTCAATCAAAAAAACTAATCAAATGAGAAAACTGTTCAGTTGTGTAGTGTTGTTTGCTTTGGGTACACTGGGGTATGCCCAAGGTCCAAATCCTTCAAACGAAGAAGCCAAAGCAAAAATCAAACAAGTTGTTGAAACTTTTTTCGACGGTTTCCACAAGCAAGACTCGACTATCATAAAGAGTACCGTGGCCGACGAGATTGTACTTCAAACCACGGGAAGAAACCCTGAGGGCAAGACGATTTTCAAGACTGAGGAATTTCCGAAATTTTTAAAATCCATTGTAGGTATTCCAGAAACCACAAAGTTTGAGGAAAAGCTGACCTCTTTCTCTATTCAAGTGGATAGAACCATGGCCAATGCCTGGGTAGGATACGAGTTTTGGGTAAATGGTGAGTTCAGTCATTGCGGCATCAATTCCTTTCAGTTTATCAATTTTGATGGAGAATGGAAAATCATCTACCTGATTGATACCAGGGGCAAAGAGGGGTGCATGCAAGAGTGATTTTATTTGCCTCCGTACAATTTATAAACTTCTGAACCAGCACTAAGAAAGGCACCTGCGCCATATACTTCGGTTTTGTTTGGCCAAGCTTTTCCCGGAGCCGCCCCAATAGGTTGTACATATCCGAGCATACCTTTTTCATTCACATGGTTCACTAATGCTTTCCAAGCTTTTTCAATAGCAGGGCCGTAGGTTTTTTTGTCCAATATACCTCTGTTAATGCCCCAAGCAAGTCCGTATACATAAAACGAAGTACCACTTGTTTCTGGGGTGGGATAATATTTCTGGCCTAATAAACTCATTGCCCAATGCCCTTCAGGTGTCTGTATCTTCAACAGTTTGGCAGCCATTTTTTCGAAAATATCCCTAAAATAAAGGTGTTCTTCGCTCCCAGGTTCTAGTTCGTTCATGATGTTTGCCAATCCCGCAAAAACCCAACCATTGCCACGAGACCAAAATATTTTGGTGCCATTATTCAATTGGCCCATATAACTTTCATCACGATAGTAAAGATGCTCTTCTTCATCAAACAGAAAATCAGTGGTCGCCTTGAATTCATTCATCATAAAGTCAAGGTATTTCCTTTCTCCTGTAATGTTGTACAGTTTAGCCCAAACAGGAGGGGACATAAAGAGCGCATCGCACCAATTCCAACGAGATTGGTGGTATGGGGTTCTCCATTTCAATGAAGTTTTGGCCGGATGGTACATGATAAAGTTGAACTGCTCTTTTGTGGGTTCCATCATTTTTGAGTCTTTATATTTCCTGTACAGTTCCAAATAAAGCTGTCCTACAGTATGATCATCCGCATGATAGATCCGATTGTGCAACTTCCAATCACTGAATTCGCCAATGGTTTTTAGCCATACGTAGTATTTGTCATTTTCCGCCATTGCAGCCCACTTTACCATACCAACGTAGAGAGCTCCATTTGTCCAATCGAGAGGATGGTGTGGATTATCATAGGTGTAAGCGTCCCGATAATGGTCAATTTGCCAATCCGCGACTTTTTTCATGGTGGCCTTGACCTCTTCTGGTTTGATTTTTTGTGAAAAAGACAAACTTGAAATGAGTAGCATGCATCCTACTAAGGCGGTTTTAAGGTTGGTCATTTTATATTCTTTTTTATGTCAATGGTTGTGTTTGACAATTTAATACTTTAACAATCACTCAAAAACACACCGACAGCAAGACCCCCTTCGGAGGTTTCTTTGTATTTAGAGTTCATGTCTTTTGCGGTCTCCCACATCGTGTTCACTACCTTGTCCAAAGGAACTTTAGCTTCTTTTGGGTCGGTGTCCAGAGCCAATTCCGCTGCATTTATCGCTTTAATGGCTCCCATGGCATTACGTTCTATACAAGGAACCTGAACCAAACCGCCAATAGGGTCACAGGTGAGACCTAAATGATGTTCCATCGCAATTTCGGCAGCTATCAATACTTGCTCGGGAGTGCCTCCCATCAATTCCGTTAATCCAGCGGCGGCCATGGCGGATGATACGCCTATTTCGGCTTGGC
>CETR01118628.1_pt1 | contig 17591 bp, 17 predicted proteins | sample 531281 | NCBI WGS metagenome assembly CETR01 (sample SAMEA2622568, study PRJEB7988) | marine metagenome | biome: marine biome (ENVO:00000447); feature: mesopelagic zone (ENVO:00000213); material: "saline water (ENVO:00002010), including plankton (ENVO:xxxxxxxx)" | depth 696 m
TTTTACGAGAACACTATATGAAAATGAAAAAATTACTTTCTGAATTAATTACAATGTAAATGTACCTCGTAACTCCGCTTCAGTGAAATTATTGTTGTGAAGTACCATTTACTTGTTGTCATCTGGATGTTTTTGTGATTCTATACTTATTTATTGGCTTGGCGAGGGCATTATGAAGGATAGTTACTACTGAAGAATTTGGGTTTCTTGAAGAGTTGAGATTCTTCGCTTCGCTCAGAATGACATTAAGCAAAGGATTTTAGTTGTCACATCGAGCGCAGTCGAGATGCGACACATTTAATTCAGGATGGCCCTAAATTGAAAAGAGCCTTGCCGTTATGGTCAAGACTCTTTTACGAGAACACTATATGAAAATGAAAAAATTACTTTCGTTTTTTATTACATGGTAAAACTACCACGAGTGTTCCCGTAAACGAAATTATTGTTGTGAAGTGTCCTATTCCTGTGGTTTTTCGGACATTTTAGTATATCTCATCGATTTAAGGTACTGCTTTTACGATGTTTGACAGCACGCCGTTTACATCAAAAAACGGTTCCTCGGCCAATCCGGTCCGTACAACGACCAGGTCTTTGGAAGGAATCATAAACACATGTTGTCCTTCAAATCCATTGCAGGAAAACATATCCTTGGGCACATCGGGATACTTCCCTTCAGCATTCAGCCAAAAATGAGCACCGTAAGTACCATTGGAATTAATCGTTGGTTTGGTAATGTAGTCTATCCAAGAAGCATCGAACAATTGTTCCCCGTTCCAACTTCCCTTATCCAAATGCAATTGACCAAATCGGGCCCAATCCCTTGTACTGGCCCATGCGTAGGAGGAGCCTACGTAGTTCCCAGCAATATCAGCTTCCAAAACCATGGAGTACATGCCTATTTTATCAATTAAAGCGGAGTATGGAAAATCCAAATACTCTTGATGACTTCTAAACTGTTGCCGTAAAATACCAGATAGCAGGTTGGTAGTGCCAGAGGAATAATTCCAAACTTCCGTAGGTTCGGCTATGGCTTTTTTGTCGCGCTGTGCTTGGGTCATATCGCTATCCAAAAACAGCATGCGGGTAACATCGGATATGCCCGTATAATCTTCATCCCAGGCCAAACCGCTTTGCATACGAAGCAAATGGTTCAAGGTAATATCCTTTCTGTCATCGTCTTTCCATTCGGGAATGGGGGCAGGCCAATCCATTTCCAGTTTCCCTTGATGTTCCAGAACTCCGTAACAGCTTGCTAAAACACTTTTGGTCATGGACCAACCCAAGATAGGAGTATCCTTATCAAAACCATCGATATACTTTTCGGCAATCAAATGGCCTTTGTACAAAATAAGCAAAGTCCTTGTTTTTTGGGTCTCCGGTTCAGCAAACGCCATGGCAATCGCTTTGTTGATTTGGTCCATATCCACTTCGGGCAACAGGGTATCCTTAGGAGGCGCTTGTCCATAAGGGTAAGGGATAGTATCAATAGGTTGGCTTCGCTGTGGTCGTATCGTTAATGCTTCGGGGTCGTAATCATCATTGATTAATACCGCACCAAGGCCCTCACGATACACCGCTGTACGCTTCATCAAACCATAAACCGTAGACGAAGCGGATTTTTCACTTGTATTGACTTCGGTGGAGGCCATTTCAATCAAAGGAGCACTATTATCATACTGATTCATGCTCGCTGCCGACCGCTGGGCGACAAAAACACCTGAAGCTACATTTTTAGCAGCATATCCAGAGATGATATTCAATTTGGGGTAATTCAGGTAAACGACCACTCCTATGATTACGAGAAGGAGCAGCAAAACACGCTTAAGTAGTTTCATGGTATAGGATGTATTTGTAACTTTCTGCTTCTAAATATAAACATTTAACGCATGTCCAACATTGGATTGATCATAGAAGAGCGCAGTAGGGATATTGGCGATTTTTTAGTGGGACGACTGATTCCTTTTCGTAAAAAGTGTATGATAGGCCCCTTTATTTTTATAGATCACATGGGACCCACGCAGTTAGGGCCTGAAAAATATATGGATGTGGACCAGCATCCACATATGGGATTGTCCACCCTGACCTTTATGTTGGAAGGAGAGATTATCCACGAAGATAGTTTGGGCACGTATCAACGCATTAAGCCTGGCTCTGTTAACTGGATGACGGCAGGGAAGGGGGTAACTCATACCGAAAGGACACCAAAGGATATGCGGAATGGCCATACTTTTACCGCACACGGCTATCAAATTTGGGTGGCATTGCCCAAAGCACTGGAAGACATGGAACCTCAATTCCACCATATTGATGGTGCGGATATTCCCAAATGGACCGATGGCGATACGGAATTTAAACTGGTCGCAGGTGAAGGCTACGGAAAAACATCCCCTGTTCCCGTGCATTCCAATCTTTTTATGGTCGAAGTAAAAGCCAAGGAAACATATAGCCTCAATGTGAATGGCAATCTAAAAGGTGAAATCGGCATCTGTATCGTTGAGGGAAGCATCGAAGCTTGCGGAGAAACGGTCGAAGAGGGTAATATTTTGGTCTCCAAAGTAGAGGATACCTGTAATATCAAACTACAACCCAATACGCATTTAATGTTGTTCGGTGGCGAACCTTTTCCTGAGGAACGTTATATTTATTGGAATTTCGTTTCATCAAGTAAAGAAAAGTTGGATGAGGCAAAAAAAGCTTGGGCGGATAAAACCTTTATTATGATGGACAATGATAATACTTATGTGCCTTTGCCCAATTAACGCCTTTTCAACCTCGATACCGTAACCAATACATGCCAAACCAACCAACTCTCTTTAACTTCTGTACTTTTTTTGTGCTGCTATTTTTGATGGTGTCATGTAAAAAGGAACAGCCTAAATCCCGAGGCGCACAACTTTACGATACCTATTGTGCCAGTTGCCACATAGCGCCAAAAATTGATGAATTGCCCAAAAATGTCTGGAAAGAATCAGTGCTGCCGGAAATGATGGAGCGCATGGAGGTAGAAGGTTTGGACCAAGACTTCAATTTGAGCTATAACGGTTTGCGTCCCAAAATCACACTGCAAGAGTGGGCTCAACTGGAAACATATATCGTAACCAATGCTCCGGAATATTTGGAAAGTATACAAGTACCCCAGGCCGATACACTACGACAATTTAAAAGCAAATCGTACGCCTTGGATAAACAAAATGGCGGAATGGTTACATACTTGGAGTTCAAGGATAAACAGAACACCATATTTTATGGGGACCTTGCTGGTAATTTGGGGGCGTTTGACTTCACCACCGAACAATCCACACTGATTTATAAAGGAAAAAGCCCTGTGACATGGTACAACAAAAAAGATTCCGTAGCCATAATCACTGAAATTGGAATCATAAGGCCTTCGGAACTGGAAGAAGGGAAACTGATGCTAAAAATGGGCGAAGACACCCTTTCCATACAAAACGGTCTGCACAGACCAGTACATACCCTTATGAATGATCTAAATGACAATGGAAAAAGTGAATTGGTCATAAGCGAGTTTGGTAATCAATCTGGGCGATTGTCACTTTTGTTTGAAAATGAATTGGGAGGTTACAGCAAAAAAGTGTTGTTGAATCTGCCAGGGGCCATCAAAACGGTGGTAAGGGATATGAACAATGACGGCAAAAAGGATATTGTTGCCCTAATGACCCAGAGCACTGAGAGCATCACTGTTTTTTATCAAACAGACAACCTAACCTTTGAGGCTAGAAATATACTTCAATTCAGCCCCGTTTTGGGCACCAGTTGGTTCGAGTTGGTGGATTATAATGGAGATGGCTTGGAGGATATCATCACAGTACATGGCGATAATGCAGACATATCGTACGTGCACAAACCCTATCATGGCATGCGAATTTACCTGAACAATGGAGATAACACTTATTCCGAAGCTTTCTTTTACCCCATGTATGGAGCCACTCGGGTGCTTTCCCGTGATTTTGACCAGGATGGCGATGTGGATTTTGCCTTGATCAGCACGTTTCCCAACTATCAGGAATTTCCCGAACAGTCCTTTATTTATCTGGAAAACAAGGATGCCGACGATTTTGAATTTACCGCAAATATATTGGAAGACCCCTCCTTGGCACGATGGTTTCTTATGGATGCTTCGGATATTGACAACGATGGCGACGAAGATATTGTTTTGAGCTCCTTAACTTTAGGCTTCACTCCGGTTCCCAAAGTATTGACGGACCGTTGGAAGAACAATAATGTAGATATAATGCTTTTGGAAAATTTGTTGCATTGAAAAAGTTGACTCTCATAGCGTTTCTCATGTTGATGGGGTGTTCCCCCAAGGAGAAACCTGTGGAACCACCTGCAAAACACAAATGGTACGGTCATGAAGTAACAGCGTCCGCGTATAATTCCGTTTTTTGGCAAACAGATAGCATCAACCCTTCCGTGGCAGCTTGGGGAGACACCTTAAGACCTGGCATGAAAAGTATCGCTGTCTCTCGCGATCTCATAAAAATGGGGCTCACGCATAACACCATGGTAAAAATAGATACCTTTCCAGACACCTTTTATGTAAAAGACAAAATGCATTATCGATGGCGAAACCGAATCGATATTTACATGGGGAAAGACGTAAAAAAAGCAAGGGAATGGGGCAGAAAAAAATTGATGATCTGCTACGCTGTTCCCATCGATTCAATAAATACCCAGAATGAAGAAAACTAGTTTACTTGTATGGGCCTTGGCCTTGGGAGCATGCTCCACCCAAAAGGAAATTGTGGACATTCCCATAATTTTTGATGAACAACGAATTGAATTAACAAAGGAATACTTGCAAAATAGGTATGAACTGGACCAAGAAACACCCGACATCACTCCAAAAATGGTGGTGTTGCATTGGACCGCCATTCCATCTCTTAAAAAATCCTTTGAGGCCTTTAATCGGTCCACCTTACCCAACTGGCGACCCGACTTAGTGAATGTAAGCGGTTTGAACGTGTCCTCGCACTTTTTGGTAGACCAGGATGGTACCATTTACAGATTGATGCCCGAGACGACCATGGCTCGCCATACCATTGGGTTGAACCATTGTGCCATCGGCATAGAAAATGTTGGGGGTACGGAAGCTATGCCTTTGACCAAAGCGCAGCTCAAATCCAACATCTACTTGGTCAACTATTTGGCATCAAAATATGATATTGATTATGTGATCGGCCACCAAGAGTACACCTTATTTGAAGGTCATCCGCTTTGGTTGGAAGTAGACGATGGATACCGAACAGAAAAAACGGACCCAGGGATGGATTTTGTGAAAAAAGTGAGAAAAGCCACTAAAAAATTTAACTTTAAACCTGTTCCAACAAAAGACCAATGATAAAAAAACTTTGTTTTTTAACCATCACGCTGCTGGTTTGTAATACGCAAGCGCAGGACGAACTGACTTCCAAACTTTACGAAACCTATGATGAATACAAGGAAGCCAGCATAGGTAAACGTAGGATAAAACACGTCGACATTCAACCTTTGATTGAAAAGTTCAAAGCCAATCCGAAATTCGAGGTACAAAAAGTAGGGGAGTCCATTCAAGGTAGGGATTTACATCTCATAAGCATTGGTTCAGGGGAAAGCAACATATTTCTATGGTCTCAGATGCATGGCGACGAACCTACCGCCACCCAAGCGATTTTTGATATTCTGAACTTTTTGGATGCCCCACAATTCAAAGCAGAGAAGGAAGCAATTCTTTCCAAGTTGAAGCTTCACTTTTTGCCCATGCTCAATCCTGATGGGGCAGAGGTATTTACCAGAAGAAATGCTTTGGGAGTGGATATCAATCGGGATGCATTGCGCTTACAATCCCCAGAAAGTCAGACATTAAAACGACTTCGTGATAGTCTGGATGCCGATTTTGGTTTTAACCTTCACGATCAGAGCAGGTATTACAATGCCGAACGCACCGAAAAACCTGCTACCATTTCGTATTTAGCCACAGCGTACAACTACGAGAAGGACATCAACGAAGTACGCGCCAATGCCATGAAAGTCATTGTGTACATGAACAACATCATACAAAACTATGCCCCGGGACAGGTTGGGCGCTACAGCGATGATTTTGAGCCTCGTGCTTTTGGGGATAATATTGCCAAGTGGGGGACCAGCTTGATTTTAATTGAATCTGGCGGATACCCGAATGACCGAGAAAAACAGGAAATTCGAAAACTGAATTACGTATCCATTCTTTCGGCCTTGTACACCATGGCGAATGAATCGTACAAAGAAATCCCCATCGAAAATTATGAAAAAATACCCCGTAACGACCGTAAACTGTTTGATCTCAAAATAGAGCATCTGACTTACGAACTTTTAGGGGAGGAATATATCCTGGATCTCGGTATTTTCAACAATGAAGTCGACCTGGAAGAGCACAATCAATTTTATTACAGAAGTTCGGTCGCTGACCAAGGTGATTTATCAACTTACTATGCCTACAAAACCTTTGATGCCACTGGGTATACTGTGGTTCCACCAAAGGTGGCCAAAGTAAGTCAGATACAAAACCCAATGGACTTATTGAAAGATGGTGTGGCCTACGTTAAAACTGAGCCATCGGGAGAGAACGCCTTCGTGGATTTTCCCTTGATATTGGTCAATGAAAAATTTGAATTGAATGAGTTTAGAGTTCGGCCCGGTATCAATCCCACTTTCTTTTTAAAGAAAGAAGGAAAATTGACCCATGCCTTGATCAATGGTTTTTTGATAGATTTGTCCCAACCTTTGGATGACCAGTATACCGGTAATGGATTGATCAGTGGTAACTAAATCAACATAAAAAGTAAATAACCCTTTAGCATATAAAAATGAAGAAACAAATTTTAGTAGGATTATGCCTTCTGGCAGCACAATTGACGTTCGCACAAGAATCCATTAGCCTTTTCAATGGCGAGAACTTGGATGGATGGGTCAATCACGGAGAAGAAAAATGGTTTGTTGAAGATGGAGAACTCATTTGTGAGAGTGGTCCCAAAGGGGAGTATGGTTATTTGTCCACGGATAAATTCTATAAGGATTTTGAGTTGACCTTGGAATTTAAGCAAGAGGCCGATGGTAACAGTGGCGTGTTTATACGCTCTACTTTTGAAGGCACGAAAGTAAGTGGCTGGCAAGTAGAAGTTGCCCCTCCAGGAAAGGACACGGGCGGTATTTATGAATCCTATGGTCGTGGTTGGTTGATAAAACCTGACCCTGAAAAGGACAAAGCCCTGAAAATGGGGGAGTGGAACACTATGAAAATCCGAGTGGAAGGTCCCAAGGTCACCTCATGGCTGAATGGTGTGCAAATGGTTCATTTGGAAGATGAAAAAATAGGGGAGGGCGAAGGAGCCATTGCCCTGCAAATACACGATGGTGGTGGTATTCGAGTCAAATGGCGAAACATAGAACTTGTTCCTTTGGATTAAAAACAAAAGAAAAGCCCGATCTTAAAATCGGGCTTTCTTATTTTTAATTTTCAACCTTCTAATTCTTCAAAGGAGTGACTTCAAAACTTCTATACTCAATAGGGCCGTGGTCTCCCTGAATCATGAATGGACCTGGTTCACCTTCGTTACTGTCCAAAGCTCCCCCTGTAATTCCGGGAATCGTAGCATCGGAAATCACGGTTTTTCCGTTCAGGGTAACGGTAACTCTTCGCCCAATCAAAGTAATATCATAGGTCTGCCACTCGCCAGCAGGTTTGGAAGCATTTTCATTGGGTTCCAAAAAACCGTAAACACCACCTAGGTAAATATCAGCAGGTTCGTAGCCTTCGCTATCCACAATCTGAACTTCGTAGCGCCCACGAAGGTAGATACCGCTATTGCTTCCTTCTGGGTAGCGGAATTCCACATGCAGCTTGAAATCTTGGAATTTTTCATCTGTAATCAGGTTGGAGCCAGACTCAGGACTGGTCAAAATACCATCTTTTATTACCCATTGGTTCTTTTCGCCATCCACATGCCATCCAGAAAGGTCTTTACTATTGAATACGTCAATGGTTTTTCCCCATTTTGGGTTTTCAGTGTACGCCAATTCCGGTGCTTTTACGCCCGTCCAATGAATGATGGAACCATCCGTATAGATCAGTGTTCCCTTTAATTGTCCATCTTCCAGTTCGCCATGAAAAATCATATCGCTGCCCTTGGGTTCCCATTGGTTGGGAATACTAAAGGTAAACTTGTTGTCTCCATAGGTTTCCACTTCGGCAATGGGTCTTGCGCTACCAAAAGCGAACACAAAACGGCCCAATAGGGTAGCGGTTCCCGAATGCCTGATTTCCAACCAGGAAGGGGAGGTCTTCCCCATAAAATCCATTTCCAAATCCCATCTGCCCTCTAACGGACTGATGTGCTGGGCATAAAGACTGCTGGTAAAACCTAAAAGTAAGGTGCAGATAAAAGTGTAAATCGTTTTTCTTTGGGTAATCATATGTATGTTTAGTTTTATTGCTGAACAAGATACGATTAATCCAAAAATAAGTCAGGCTGATAAAAGCCTTGTTTACTCACAGCCACCCGTGAATCCGTAGGCACTGAACCTGGTCTGTACGGCTCCTTGTAAACCATTATGATTCAATTCGATGACGAGGTTGCTCTCGCCACTGCCATCACGTTTTGGCGTGCAGTATTCAAACAGATAATAACTTCCTGCCTGTTCTTCCACACGTTGGGAGATATCATTGAAAGTGTTTTCCAGCTCTTCGGAATTACTGGCAAAAACACTGGCGGTTTTACCGATTTCCGACAAGACTTCGGTATCGATTTCAGCACCAAGCCCAATGGTAAAGAATGAAATGTTTCTATCGGCTTCCTCTACGACACGTAGGGCATCTGATTCCCTATAACGCGATGCTTGGTCGGTACCATCGGTAAACAATACGACGGATGCGGCATTGATGACATCTGCATTCTCAGTAAGCAAATCTTCTGCAATTTCAGTGGATTTTATCACTGCACCGTACAAATCCGTAGATGGGTCGTTGCTGATATCCGCTGTGATATCATCCACGGAGGATGTCAATTCAGCCACGGAGGATGTCAACGGATTCAATAAATGGAGCTCATCCTCGCCATCAAACCAATAAATGGCCATTCTGAAGGATTCCGACGGTTCTGCGGGCATCACATTATTGATAAAACTGGTGGTCGCTACCTTTAATTCATCCAAGCTGCTTTGCAAAACGCTATTACTCAAATCCAATACCAACAAGGTGTTGTTGTTGAACACTTGCGAGTTGGGGGAAATCCGGGCAAAGGATTCAGAAGAGGAGATAGGTTCAAAACAATCATCGTTTCTACCCTGTTCGTAAATGGAGAATTGCTCTGCGGACAAACCTGAAATGGGATTGCCCATCAAATCGGATACCCTAAAAAGTACAGAAACCTTTCCTGGTTGTGTGGTATATTCATCTTGAATGGACAATAGCAATTCGTTTTCGCCAAAACCCAGGCAATCATCCGGCTCTTCGCCAAGGCCAAGTTCCCTGTCGTTTATGTCAAAATTGACATCATCATCCGCATTTCCGCAGGAAAACAAAATAAGGCTAAATGATAGTAGGAATGTAAACTGAAGTATGTGTTTCATTTTCATATAGTGTTAAGGTCTTGCATCCACAACGAAGAATTCGTTTGAAAAGTATGGAAGAATCCAAGAATTGAATTAAAGAAAAGTTAAAAGGAATCTGTGTTTGTTAAAATGGTCGCGTTCCAATCAAAATTTAATATTTTCACTGCCCATAAAACCTACCAACCTATCTAACCAAAATTCAAAACAAACAATAAACGCTAATAGGTTGATACTATGACTATACTTTTGTTCGGAGCTACTAAAGATATTATTGGAACCCCCACTTTATCTGTCCCAACAGCTAGCTTAACAGGAAAGAAAATACCCCATACCGTAGGAGAACTCAAAAAGTTTCTTGAGAACACCTATCCGGAACTCAAAAAAATATCACAAGTGACCGTGGCCGTAAACCAGAATTATGCTTCGGACCATGAGAGAATCAATTCGTACGATGAGATTGCCTTGATTCCGCCACCAAGGTTATGATGCAGGCCTTAAAGTTTTGTTTTTGGGGATAGCCTTTTGTCGTGATCCAAATTCAGTGGTTCCAAATCTTGGAAGGTTCCGCACGAAATCTGTCTTTTAAGAAGTGATGACGATTTTTTTCTTTTGGTACGTGAGGCTATTTCCTCATTTAAGAAATTCATGGTAATGTGTTTTTCCTAAAAACGAAATTAGTATTATTTTATTTTGACAATCAGAAGATTAACCCTTTTTAACGTGGATTTGTGCTTCAATATGTTCTAAAATGGACATCCAATGCATCCGAAGAATCAATGCGGCAGTGGGTACATTATCTTCTTGAATCGCCTCGACCACGGAACGGGTTTGGATGCTCAGTTTTTTGAAGAATTCAAAATCCTGAATAAAATCGTATTCATAAAAATGTAACCTGAGTTTGAGATCTTTCAGGATTTGCAGCAGTATCTTGTTGGAGCAATGCCCAACCAAATGGTTGTGAAAATTGAATCGAACCTTAAGTCCTACAGCAATTGTTGTCGCATCTTCCATTTGTGATTGCAGTGCACCCAAGATATCCATGGCCTCGGAATCAAATTGGGAGTTTTCCAAAGCCATCACTTCCAATTGGGCAACGATTTCGATAAGGTTCTTGACCTCGGATTTGGATAACTTAGCCACAACAAAACCCCGATTGGGTATGGCCTGAAGCACTTGTGCCTGCTCCAATTGACTCAGGGCTTCGCGAATAGGGGTAACGCTGATTCCGGTTTCCCGTGATAGGGCCGCCAAGTTGATGGGCTTACCAATTTGCAATCCGCCTTTTTGTATTTGCAACAACAAATGCGCCTTGATCTGGTCTCTTAAAATAGATAGTTTGGCCATGGGTTGTTATGCTTCAAAAGTGATAGGGGCAAAGCGGATTGGGCAACTGTTATCGTTTTTCATAAATGTATGCTTCCACCCCCGGTAGTTCTTTATCCTCGCTCTTTATAATTCTGTTGCCTATGAGTTGCAAGGTACCCAAAACCTCACTGCCTTGGAAGGCCACTTCGGAACCATTACTGGCCCAAGCTCCTGTGGCCAAATAGGTGCCATAGCAATCTGTATCGTATTCGCTATTGGCATTGAGGATTACTTTGAAACTGGTTTGTTCAAATTGGTACGAGGTATCTTCTCTCATAACGATGGCTCCCGAAATACAATCGGCTTCATTCAATAAATTGGACGAATGTGTTCCATTACCATCCATATCCACGCCTTCACTCAGTCTGATTTCCACCAAATCCCAAGTTCCGACAAGTTCGGCACTGGAAAAACCATGGTCTTCATCATCACCTTCACTGCAGGACAGCAGCATCAAAAAAGATAAGGTCGATAGCATAAGTAACTTACTGTTTTTCACGGGACTATAATTTATTATGGATGAAAATAACATAATTTCAAGAATAATATTTCAATCTTGGGTGCATTTCATCGATTTACCCCATTCAAACACACTAATGAAGATCTCCTTTCGTTTTTGAACACAAATGCATAACCCAATAAAAATGAAGAACCTTACCCAAAGAATCTTATCCATCACGTTTATTGCCACTACGCTGATTGGCTTTCAATCCTGTAGCGAAGATGCCATGTCTGGGGATGGTGAAGCAATCACATCCGCGGAATTGCAAACCATTTTGACAACCGATGATATTGCAGGAGCTGCCGATACTGCTCTGGCCGAACTTTTTGCAGGAAATACGGCTAAATCGGCTGTTGCCAAGGAAGGAGAATGTTACTCCGCCGAATACACCGAAACCGGATTCGTAGCAACTTTCAATAACTGTGTGCTCAACGGAACAGAAAACGTAAACGGAACGGTAACCGTAACCTACGAAGTAGGGGAAGAGGCTTCTTCCTTTACAGCTTCCTACGAGGATTTTTACGTAGGCAGCATTAAAATAAACGGTACCAGATCATTTGAAATTTCAGCGAACAGCGAGCAAGCTTCCGTGTCGTTTACTGTGGTCAGCGATATGTCCGTGGAAATGGAAGATGGAGCTGTCATAACCGAAAACGGAACCAAAACCTTCGGCATTACCTTTGGCGATACCTTGGAGAGCACGGTGTTCTCCCTATCCGGCTCATGGACCGTAGTTGCTGATGGAAACACCTATACCGTAGAGACATTGGAAGACCTTGAAGGAAATGCTTCCTGCGAGTACATGACAACGGGCACCATGACGGTATCCAAAAACGGACTGGCCGTTACAGTGGACTTCGGAAACGGGGATTGTGACGATGTGGCCACGATTATTTATCCCAATGGCGCTACCGAGGAGATTTCACTGTAGTTTCTCAAAAAATATAGATTAAAAAGAGCACTGGTTCTGTCAGGTGCTCTTTTTTTTGATGTGATTCCACGTTAGTTTGGTTATATTTAAGGAAACAATCAGTTTATGGTAAAGCAATTGGTGGCTGCCCAAAATGACTTTTTTGCCACACAGAAAACCAAGGATATTGGTTATAGAAAACAGCACCTCAAAAAACTGCAACAAGAGATTCTGGACCAAGAAGATGCCATCTGTGATGCCCTGTATGCCGATTTCAAAAAGCCACGGTTCGAAAGCTTGGCCACAGAGACCCAATTGGTTTTGGCCGAACTCAAGCATGCCATTAAAAATGTAAAAAACTGGAGCGAACCCAATAGCGTAGGGGCCTCCTTGTCCAATTTCCCCTCCAAGGATTGGATTCAGCCTGAGCCTTATGGCAAAATCCTCATTATATCTCCTTGGAATTACCCCTTTATGCTGGCCATGGCACCTTTGGTGGGAGCTATTGCGGCTGGCAATACCGCGATTATAAAGCCTTCCGAATTCAGTCCGCATACATCCAAGATCATAGCGCAAATCATCCGAAAAGTCTTCCCGCCCGAATATGTGACCGTGGTGGAGGGTGGAGTAGAGGGCTCGACCCAACTTTTGGAAGAGCAGTGGGAGTATATCTTTTTTACGGGCAGTACCCGTGTGGGGAAAATCGTGTATGAAAAAGCTGCGAAGCACCTAACGCCCGTCACTTTGGAACTGAGCGGCAAGAATCCCTGCATTGTGGACGAAACAGCTTCCTTATCACTGGCGGCCAAGCGTATTGCATGGGGTAAATTCATCAATGCAGGGCAAACCTGTATCGCACCCGACTATATTTTGGTGCACAAGAGTGTCAAGGACCGTCTGGTTGATGGAATCCAGCAAAGTATTACGGGGTTTTACGGTCAAAAAGTGGAAGATTCCACGGATTTTGCCCGGATTGCCACCAAGAAACATTATCAAGAGCTTAAAGCAATGCTTGAGGGGCAGACGCTGTTATTTGGCGGGTCTTTTACCGATGATGACCACTATATCGCACCCACTTTAGTGGATGAACCTGCTTTGGACAGCCCCATTATGGAAGGGGAGATATTCGGTCCCATTCTTCCCATCATCTCGTACGAAGAGGAAAGTGAATTGCATGATTATATCGCCAAGTATCCGAACCCATTGGCATTTTATGTGTTTTCCAACAATAAAAAATTTCAAAAACGCCTGATGAACCAATATTCCTTCGGTGGGGGCACCATAAACGATGTCGTGGTGCACATCAGCAATACCAATTTGCCGTTTGGCGGAGTGGGGCAATCGGGAATAGGGGGGTACCATGGTAAATTTACCTTTGACCTGTTCTCGCACCATAAATCCATAGCCAAAAGAAGCACTTGGATAGATATACCATTGCGGTATGCACCTTACAATATTTTGCTGAAATGGGTAAAGAAAATCAAGCACTTATTCTAATTCGTTGATAATTTATTAAATTAGGAGCCAAAAACTTGCCGATATCATATTTATTATCTTAATCAAAAGTTAAACGTTTGAACCCTAAGGGTTTTGATGTTATTTTTAAGAGTAATCATCAAAAACTACGTCTATGAAAGAAAATCAAAAGAAATATAGGATTTCAGTGTTGTTGGACATGTCCAATAATTCACAGTTTGTATTGACCAGTGCCTTGGAGTTGGCCAAAAAAATCGATGGGGCCATAGAGGTCTTTCATGTAAAGCCGACATCCAATATCATAAAAGGGGATAGTCAATTGTCCGCTATACGCAGCTTAAACCAAGATGATAGATCCACACGTGCTGAGTTGAAAGAACTTATTTCTGAAGTTGGGGAAAATGAAAGTACCCCCATTAGCTATAAACTGGAGTATGGCAATGTAAAGCACCGAGTAAGGGATTATTTGGCACTTCAAAAGCCGGATATTCTTGTTTTGGGAAAACGTAGACCCAGATTAGGGATGTTTTTTGAAAGCATTACCGATTTTGTCATCAACCAAACGAACAACACCAATGTGCTGATTTTGGGCCAGGATGATAAATTCCATTCGTTTGAGGATATCAATCTAGGGATTTTCGGTTCTGAGTTTGAAGATAATGACCTGGAGGTCATCAAGGATTTGAAACGTGATAGTGAAAAACCGGTACGTCATTTTGGGATAGCCAGTGAATCGGAATCCAAAGACAGTTCGTATCCGTGGCACAAAACGGTTTCGTATAAATTCAGTAAAGGTGCCAATGCGCTGGATGGATTGGTCAATTATGTATCGCGAACCAATACACAATTACTGTGCGTTCCCAAAAAAGGGAAAAGCTTTAGGTTTGGATCAAGCCCTATAAAATCCGTGATTAAAAAATCGAAGGTACCTTTAATGGTTTTGGCCAAATAGGGCATTGGGGGAGTATTTTTTGTACTTCCTGAATATTCTATTTTACATAATGTAAATTATAGTACAGTCAATGACATTTAGCAAATTACGGATAGCTCTGCTATTCGATATAAAATCAGTTCTGATGCTTTAGCGTCATAACGATTAAGAAAAATAACGCGGGAACATTGTAGTATAATCATTTCTTTACAAATGCTCGGTCTAATTCCTGATACATTTTTAAGGCCTTATCATTCTCAGTTTTAATGTTATCATAAAGTGAGCTGGCAATAACCCTTATGGCATGTTGCTCGGCTTCGTTTAGTTCAGGGTACTTAAATTCTCCCTTACTCATATGATTATGAATTTTTTTCTTTCTATCGAAAAAAGAGTTCAAATCATCTTTTTCACGACAAATTTGTTCTAAATGATCTTCCCAATTTAGATAATTGCTGAATTCGTCATCGTCCCTATTATTAAAGTACTCATCTGAAGTCATATCTCCTAAGTCGATTACAACATTATCTTTCTTCTTTTCTTGAGTATTTCTAATGTTAATGGCTTGAGAATTTATACAAATAGATGTACAAAGTGCAATAAGAACGAACAACCTTTTCATTGGATTAAGTTTAAGGATTAATAAAATTCGAAATACAATAAAAGGGAACTAACTTGTAGGAAGTCAAATACTTGAGGTTGTTAAACTTACGAAATGTAGGAAAAAATACCATTGCACGAAAACCTTAAAAATTCTGGGGTTTTTGTCCAATTTTCTACCATTTAAAAAAGCTATGCTTTGAAACGCAAAAACCTGATAACGAGACAGCAACACCTTGCAACGAATTGCGTAAATTGGAGGAATCAAAGTACCAACCAACTCAAACCTTTTATTTGTATGAAAAACATACGTGCAGGGTATTTGCTCCTATTACTCGGACTATGCCTCAACCCGCTACAAGCCCAAACCTCCCACCACTACCAAACCGATTTTTCCGTTGAGAACTTTACCGAACGTAGAAATACGATATTCAATGCCATTGGCGACAACGCCATCGCCCTGGTTCAAGGGGCTGGCGGTGTACCCGGTTTCAGTGTTTTTAGACAAACCAATACCTTTTATTACCTCACAGGGCTGGAAACGGACCATGCCTACCTCCTACTGAACGGAAAAAACAAGCAAACCACGCTTTATCTACCACACAGGGATGAAGGCCGTGAAAGAGGGCAGGGCAAAATATTGTCTGCCGAAGACGACGCACTCGTCAAGGAACTTACTGGTGTGGATCATGTGAAAGGATACGAATTCTTATCCGCCGACCTCCTTCGTACCGGACTGATAAAATCCGACACCCCATTACTCTATACACCCTTGGCCCCCGCAGAAACCGGAAACGACAGCAGGGACGAACTCTTGTACGGACAGGCCCGTGCCACAGCCGACCCGTGGGATGCTTCGCCTACCAGGGAAGCACTATTTGTGCAACAGTTGCAATCACAGTTCCCACAGTTCAAAATCAACGACCTGTCCCCTATTTTGGATGGGATGCGATTGATCAAAAGCAAAGAGGAAATCGAGCTCATCAGAAAAGCTACGCAAATTGCAGGCCTTGCCATCATTGAAGCCATGAAATCCACAGCACCTGGTGTGTACGAGTATCAGCTGGATGCGGTTGCCAAGTATATTTTTCATGTGAACGGTTCCCGAGGCGATGGATACGCATCGATTATCGGAGGGGGCACCAACGCCTTCATGGGGCACTACTTCCATAAAACGGACGTACTCAAATCCGGGGATTTGGTGTTGATGGATTACGCACCGGACTACCACTATTACACCAGTGATGTAACCAGAATATGGCCCGTGAACGGAAAATTCGATCCCGCCCAAAAGGAATTGTATAATTACATCGAGGCTTATAGGGATGCCCTTTTCAAATACATCAAACCCGGAGTCACTTCGGATGAGGTGCTGGACAAAGCAGCTGCAGACATGGAGGCGTATTTAGTAGGGAAGGCTTTCGCTAAACCGCATTATTTGAAAGCCGTACAAGAAGGCGTCAAATTCCGAGGGCATTTTCAGCACCCTGTGGGCATGGCGGTTCACGATGTCGGAAATGTGCGTAGGGTTCCTTTACAACCCGGTATGGTGTTTACGATAGACCCCATGATCTGGATTCCAGAGGAACGGCTCTATATCAGAATTGAAGATATGGCATTGGTTACCGAAGATGGTGTGGAAAACATGAGCGCTTTTGTGCCTTCGTCCTGGGAAGATGTGGAAAAGACCATCAAGGAAAAGGGCATCATGGAATTTCGTGAGCCAGACGATTTACCTTTAAAGAAACAATAAAAAAACTGCCAACTTTTTACGGTTGGCAGTTCTGTTCAATAATTGGGATAATTTATAGTATTTCGATCACTTCAAGGTCGAATACCAAATCTTGGCCCGCCAACGGGTGGTTGGCATCCAATATGATATCGTTCTCCTCTACTTTGGCGACTCTAAACTGTTGTTGCTGTCCCTGAGCATTGGAACCTACCAAGCCCATTCCCACTTCTGGTTTGATATCTTCAGGCAGTTGGGACTTGGATATCTTTTGAAAAAGCGACTCGTTGACCTCTCCATACGCATCTTGCTTGTCAATGGTAATGGTTTTCTTTTCGTTCACGGCCATATCGATAAGTCCTTTTTCAAAACCTGGTATAAGTTGACCCTGACCCAAGGCTACCTCCATAGGTTCGCGCTCCAACGAACTGTCAAAAACCTGTCCATTGGTCAATTTACCTGTGTAGTGCACCTTTACAGTGTCATTCTCTTT
>CETR01047501.1_pt1 | contig 17578 bp, 19 predicted proteins | sample 531281 | NCBI WGS metagenome assembly CETR01 (sample SAMEA2622568, study PRJEB7988) | marine metagenome | biome: marine biome (ENVO:00000447); feature: mesopelagic zone (ENVO:00000213); material: "saline water (ENVO:00002010), including plankton (ENVO:xxxxxxxx)" | depth 696 m
CTTCGTAACCTCTTATTCCTATGCGCATTTTCAGCCTGCAAGTACAATAAGGCCTGGAGGGAAATCTATGAGCGGATTGTGGGAAAAGAAAAAAACAAAAAACTAGCATTGATTGCAGTGGCCAACAAGCTTTTGAAACAGGACTTCGCAATTGCAAAAAGCGGAATGCCCTATGATGAAGGTTTTATTTCAAAATTGAGCTAAAATGATTTGATTTTTAACTCAGAGCTTTGTTGTACACAGTACTTTTATTCCCATTTTTCTATTAAATCAATTACTCCGTTTTTAATTCCGACATAGAAATTACCATTCTTTAATTCGGGAATTATGGTTTGGTCAATTACTTTTTTACAGATATCGTTTGTCAAAATCAGTTCGGTTCCAGTTCCAGTTGCAATTCCTATTTTTCTACAAGGATTGCACATAACAATTGTCAGTCCATTGTTTTTTTCAGCGTCTCCAACTCCCAAATAATTGCTTAAGTCAGTCGCAAATTTTTGAATATCGGAATAAGGGGAAATACTGTCAACTGTAACAACAACTATTTGTCGAGTTGTTTCAATGTTATAATCATAAATAATATCCGATAGTTCTTTCCGCTCTGAAGGACTGAAAATACGACCATAGTCATTTATTATTTGACCTTTAAGCTTCGTTTCTCTGAACTTTTCAATAGTTGAGAAGTCAAATTCAGTAGCGATATTTTTAGTATCCGTTTCTTGAGCAGTTCCTTTGCAAGAAAGCAAATTCAAAATCAGAAATAGGATTAATATTTTAATTCCGATTTTCATTTTATCACTTCTTTCCATTTGTTAGATTCTGCAAAATCTTTTACAATTCGGTTTCTTTCAGTTAGTAATTCAGTCATATATTTTTTAAGAAACAGCTTGTCCGCTAACTTTCCTAAAATACCAAAAGGCGATTTGTAATCAAAAAAATCAGTCATTAATGTTCCGCGATTCGATTCCGCAAAGTGATGTTCGTGCTTAAATTCCGCAAACGCTCCTTTAACCATTTCGTCCGCAAAGTAATTCGGTCTATCATATTCCGTTATTTTGGAAGTCAATTTTTGATAGATTCCAAAGTGTTTAGCTCTCCAAGTTACACTTTCATTTATTCCAATTAATCCGCTCATTTTTCCAGCGATTGCTTCTTCATTAGTTTGTCGGGTCGATATTTTGTGCAAATCGATACTTCGAGACAAATCAAACACGATATTTCTGTCGGCTTTTATTTCAGTTTTAAGTTTGATTCTCGGCATTTTTGGAGTATTGTGTACAACGTATGGATAGCACAACAAGCTGTGTTATATCCATTTTAGTTAAAACACTAATCTAGTAGATTTTTTATTGTTTTAAAAGTATTTGTGGCTGTGTGCACATAAATTTCAGTGGTTTTTTGAACGGGTTAGCCCATTACATTTGATAATCGAGTGACTATTCATAAACAGAGGCTTAACGTCCAATATAGTTTAAGCTAAAACAGCTATTTTTCCAGAGAAGTTTAGCGGCAGTCAATACGGCGTTCGTATTTAGCTGTAATAGCCACACGAACGCCGGTTGTGGTAATTTTGTTAGTTTACATATTCAAATATGGTAGAATAAGTATGTTGTTCAGAATGTTCTATGGAGACTTTTGTTATTTTAGCCGATGTTGGATAGTTATCATTATCATATACATAGTTGGCATTGATTGTATAAACAACATCACCTTCTTCATTTTTATAGATAATCTGAGAGGGGTTATTCACAGGGAAAAACATCCTTGCCTTTAAAATTTCTGGAACCTGTGGCTGGATGCCAAAGTTTAATCGTACACCATCTAAAACCTCGATGATACCAGCAGCCTCTAAAGTATAAAAATAAGGATTGTGAGTATCATCATAAGAGACATCTGCTGTATAAATTTTGGTAACATAGCTATCCGAATCAATATAATATTCTTCTTCATAAAACTCAATCTTTGTAGGGTTTCCGTTATCGTCATAAACTAGAACTTTACCTGTCTCAAATGCGTTATATGGAGATTCATATAATTCAAAAATATTAAGATTATCACTTCCTCCTTTAATATTAGTTAATTCATCATCATTATTATAAGTGAATATACCAGTTTCGATACCGTTATTTATGGTATTTAGGGAACCATCTGAAGTATACGATAATGAAATGGTTTTATCGTCTTGAGGATCTTGAGCTGAAATTATGGCTACAGAGCTTATTAATTTTTTTTCAGTATCTCCGTTAGCATCATCAAACTCTTCTGAGACTGAATCATTGCTACAGCCAAATGTCAAAATTAAAGCAGATAAAAGAGAAATTGAATAGATAGGTTTTTTCATTATTATTTGTTTGAATTATAAATAGATTATGTTTTAAATTGCTTAATTCTTGCTAGTGTTAGCACTTCACTCTACTGCTAATAGACAACAAACTGAAAACCCCGAAAAGATCTTCGTAAAATGAGAATAAGCACTGACTTATAGCCATTTTTAAACTTTGTTTTTTATTTGTTGGTAATATTCATTACTATTTCCATCCTCAGGAAGTCCGGCAACTTGTCCATCTCCTAATTCCATTATTATCCAACCTCCATTTTTCTTTTTTGCAACATCCATGGTGAAGAAGTCGCTATCGATTCTTTTTGCAGTCTTTTTAAAGAAATCAATGTCTGGTTTTTCAGCGTCATAACTTCCTTCTTCCCAATAATTAAAAATTTGAACTACATGCTTATTCAAGTATACAATTCTAAATTCTTTTGTTAACGGCATTGTACTTTTTGAGTGATCCGTCAGAAATTCCAAATCTTCAAATTCTCTAAAAACAATTTCCTCATTTAGATAATCACTTCGTAGCTCCAAAAATCTGTGGACTATTTTTTTCACTTTAATTTTGTCAGCAGCATTAAGGATAAAACAAGCATCATTCCAGTTGTGTTTTTCAGATTTTACAAACTCTTTTACGATTATTGGTTGATCTCCAAATTCATTGGTGAGTTCAATGATGTTTGCATTTGATAAATCTTTAGTCCAATTTGATTTTGGTTTTTCTCCCGCAATTTTGTTATAAGAGTTTGGTAAATAATGACCATATTCATATTCAGTCGAATCATGGATTAACTGAATGTTTTTCTTTAAAAGTTCATTGTACAATTGCTCGTAAAACTTTGGCTTCGTCATCCAGCCATGATAAATTCCATATTCTTTAGATTCATCGTTTTCGATGAATTTTAGCGTAGCATTCACATTTCCATCAGTCAGTTTTTCGAAACTAAAAACCTGTGTTTCAAGTCCGCTTTCTTTTGCGGAATCAAATTCAGATTGATAGGCAGGTTCGACTACTTTATTGTCAATTACACTATCGCATACACTATCGCAAAAAATAATTTTCATGGGTTCGTTAAAAATGCTGTGCAACGGAGGTATGATATGACAAGTTTTTTATCTATTATTGAAGCTACTAATCTAAAACCATTTTTTATTTTTTAAAAAGTATTTACAGCTACATACGTCTAAATTTTAGTCATTTTTATGGATTGTAGTCCCATTAGAACTGTTATTTATCCTAAATCAACCCAGCCTAACGGCTACTGTTAAAATATAAGCTAAAATAGACCAATTTCCAGAAAAGACTAGCGGCAGTCATCAAAGAGTTGATGTTAGGGTATACCTACCAATTAGCGCTTATTTATTGTAAGCAGTTTTTTATTCATTCAAAATCGTAATCAATTTTTTTTGTCAAGTACTACAACCGATAAGTTTTATTGTCTTACCGCCGTAACGTATACGAGACCAGTATGTAAGGGGGGAGGGGAGCACTCCGTCATTTGATGGCGGAGTACATCCACTGGGCTTGAGGTTAGTGCTTAATTTTTAATTTCAAATTTTTTTATTGTTTCAGGAGTTACTGGTGTAAATAAATTAACTAAATTACCGTCAGGATCACGGAATAAAAGCGATTTGTTTCCCCAAGGCATTGTTGTTGGTTTTTGAACGATGTAAGGTTTTAAGAAATCAGCTAAGCGTTCATAATCTTTTTCGACATCATCTACTAAAAACTCGATAATAGCACTGCGGTTTTGCGAAGCCTGTGCAACATCTGCTCCACCAAAAAATTGTAATGTTCTCGTGCTTCCTATAGCTAAGGTTGCTGTTTTTGTTTGCAGCTCGGCAAAATCAGGTGTGTATTGCACTACCGGCATACCTGTTACTTGCTCATAGAATTTTACCAAACCGTTTAAATCGGCAGTAATGATGCGAATGGATACTAAATTCATTTTTTTAGATTTTTAATTACGCAGCAAAAGTAATTTCAGGTTATGACACAGGTATGTCAGGGGTCTTGAACTTTTTTTCTTTTTCTGCCAAATACTCCTGTAAGGTGAGCTTATGAGGAGCAAATTTTAATTGTGTTTGATCAATTTTCAGCATTCTGTCCAACCGAAACATTCTGTAATCCTTTCTTAATCTGCAATACGCAATGAGTGTCCAATTCTCTTGTAAACTGTAATACAATGCAAAAGGCTCTATTAGCCTTTCGGTTGTTTTGTTTGCATCTTCACTTTGATAGGTAATAATAAGCGCTTGAAAGTTGGTCAGCGCATTTTGGATTAACATGAGCGAATTACTTGTATTTATACCTGATATTGCAGGACTAACAGCAACTCGTTTTGATATCAATTCTGTTTTTTCTCTGGTGGAATATCGCAGAACTGCTTTAATTTTATTGATGGCTTTTATATATTCTTTAATAAGTGAACTGTCCCTGTTTTTAAGTACTAATTGTTCAACTGTAATTAAAGCATTTGCCTCGTTTTCGGAAAACATGATTGGTGGAATTTTATAACCCTCCATCAGGGAATATCCTTTCCCTTCTTCGGTCAATATAGGCACTCCTGCTTTTTCTAATGCTCTAATGTCGCGATAAATTGTTCGAACACTTACCCCAAATTTTTCAGCAAGACTTGTTGAAGTAATAAGTTTTTGTGTTTGTAGTTGGGTTAAAATTGCAGTCAGTCTTGAGATTCTCTTAATGTCATTGTCTTTCATTGTAGGTGTGACGTTTTATTTTTTTTCGCATTACCGCCAACGGGCTGTGTAAAAATGGGGCGTTTAAAAGGACGCCATTGTCGGCAGAAGCCAAAGCTCATCGGAAGGGGGAACCTTTTGGTTTTCCTATCAGCCACGCTATTTTTTACACTTTTTTGGCAATAGTTTTCTTTCAATCAAAAGGTAGTAAATCAGGTTCCATGAATTTCATTTTTGCCTTTTCTGAATTATAAATGTCAAATCCATAGTGACAAGACATTAATTCTGTAAAATTATTTTTAAGTCTTGGAAATTCAATCATAAATTCCTGAAAGCTAATAGAATCAGATTTGAGCATAAAATGATAAACTACTTTGATTGCAGCAAAAGTCAAAGTTGTGTTATATTTGTTTTCTGCCCCAACCGATTTGATATATTCTCGCAATTGACGTGGTATGTTAGTTTCGGCTTTCTCAATTCCATATTTTTTAATGTTTATCCACGTCAATCTCAAATGTGCTTCGTGAGTGAAAATCTCTGGATTTAATTCGCAAATAATAAACTGCTGTTCAAATTCAGAATCGGATAGTTCAAAATGTTTTTCCATTTTTTTCAAATTATTGCCAACGGTCTCAAATATGGACAGTTGCGGGTTGATTAGCCAGGTTATGTCCATTTAAATAAATATACCTAAAAACATCGAATATCGATTAAGTATTTAGCCACAATTGACCATACGCATTGTTACCCAAAGTAGTGAAATTATTTTCTGAATTTTTTTAACCAAGGATTTTTTATTTATTATAAAAGTATATCCACAAAAAAATGAAAATTATAGATAATGGAGCATTTAGAATATAATCAGGATCTCCTTTTAGAATTTTTGGCCCGGCATTATATAGATATATTGGTTTGTATTCTCTCTTTACTATAATTACATGAATAACTCTCATAATCTGATGAATAATTAGGAAAATCCAAATTAATTGTAATCCGTTTGCTGCATTACCTCTCTTATAGTTTAAGCTCTCAAATTCTAATAAATATAAATGTAAAAAAACTTGAGCTATTGAAATAATAAACCATATGCCATATGAATATAGTTTTTGAAGAGATTTATAATTAAATACACATACTAAGATGGGAGTGAGAAAAGTATAATAAAATACAAAATCTTTAGCCTCAGGATACTGACTATTGACTAATTTGATAATAATTCCAGTAAGAGTTAAATAAAAGACTATTGGGATAATGTCATATTTATTTAATTTTGAAGTCAATAAAATAAAAAAAGTATTTTTAGAACCCATTTTTATAATAATTCAAAATTGCGAATTTAATTTTAATAGCTTTAATAAACATTAAATTGATTCTATTTCCGTCCTTAATTTCGGTAAATTATTTTTTAGATTTGATTTAATTCTATTTTTAGGGTCTATTCGATTATGAGCTATTTTGGGTAACGGTTTGCGGTTATCACAAGTTGCGGGATTAGGGATGCGGACTTGTCGGCTTAACGTTTGTGGTTCTTGGTTTCTAAAATTACACTTTTTACGATAATACCCGTAATTTGAGATTAACCGCTGTTGGGCACAGTAATGGAGTGCTTAAATTGTAATTTAGAAATTCATTTTGAGTAAAATTCTCATTTTTAAGTTTAACTTTTCCATGAAGAAGCCTCTTTATATCCTTTTTCAAAATTCTCATATAAAGATTTTAAAGTCCTAAAATTTTTCTCATAATATGGGGTGTAATTAGCTTCAAGTTTTTCTAAATATTCTTCCAGTTCTTCTTTATCTCTCTTAAAAAATGCTAAAGTTCCTTTATAATACCACCAAAATAATTTATCATCTTTTTCTGAGCGACCATCCATTGATTTATTTAGATAAAAAATTGCTTTTTCATAATCATTTAAATATCCATAACTCCGAGCAATATGTAGATAATCTGCGTGCTCATTTCTTGTCGAATCTGATTGCACTTGATATAATAGATGACTAGCCATTTTTAAATACTCTCCGTCTCTTTCCATTTGATACCAAGCAGGTTCGTATTTCTTTTGTCCAAAGGTCAAAGCAGAAATAAGAAAAGATATTATTAGTAAAATATATTTCATTTTGAATTTTTGTAATTATTGTGCCCAACTTACGGATAACACAACTTGTTGTGTTATATCTATTTTAGATAACGTACTAAATCTAGCGCATTTTTTATTGATGTGAAAGAACTTGTAGCTACATGAGCGCAAATTTATGTAGTTTTTTGGATTGGTTTCCCGTAAAAAATCAACCTGCATTGCTCTAAAATCCCCGATAGTCTAACGGCTAGTATTAAAATGCTCTCAAGGAAAGAAACTAAACTCCATAGAGACTAACCGACAATCGCGAGAATTATAGCGAACTGTTTTAGTCAAAAGATGGCAAAAAGGTTTTAATCGTAAGTGAAAAAGCAATGGATGAAGTTCTCTATATATCCGGTAGCTACCAGTTGATTCCAGGTTTCTCTGAAAAAACTATAACACATTGCTTAAAGTATGGAATAGTTTCAACTGTTGTAAAGAGCGATTGAAAAGTTGGATGGTGAAGCGTCGTATGGGAGCACGTACAGAGATCCGTTTTTAGTTAGGAGCTCATGGGTTAGGGTTCATTTTTAGTTAAACGAGCGTCTGAACTCCAAAGGCGAAAAATTCGTCTTTGCCCTGAAAAGTTTGCTGAATGATTGTGAATGTTCAAAGCCAAGTTCATAGGCAATTTCGCTTACAGACAATTCGGAGGTAGATAGTTTTTCTTTGGCTTTGTCTATCAGTTTCTCGTGAATGTGCTGCTGCGTGTTTTGTCCTGTCAGTGTTCTAAGCAAACTACTTAAATAATTTGGAGAGACGTTTAACTTCTCAGCAACGTATTGAACTGTAGGTAATCCTTTAGATATTAAATTTTCGTTGTTAAAATGATCAGTCAACAATTTTTCCAAACGTTCCAAAATTTGATGATTTGCTTTTTCTCTGGTAATGAACTGACGATTGTAAAACCTTTCGGAATAATTAAGTAATGTTTCAATTTGTGAAACAATAATTTCCTTACTGAACTTGTCGATATTCGAATGATATTCGAGCCGTATGTTCTCTATGATTCCGTTGATCGTGGCTTCTTCTTTTTTTGAAAGAAACAAGGCTTCGTTTACCGAATAATCAAAAAATTCATATTGACTAATTTTTTTTCCAAGTGTTGTGTTCCAAAGAAAATCAGGATGAACGAATAATACCCACCCTGATTGTTTTAATTCTTCATCTTTGTTGTCAAGTATAATGCTGAAAACTTGATTGGGCGACAAAAAAGACATAATTCCATCATTAAAATCATATTGGTGTTGCCCATACTTTAGTTTGCCATTCGTAACCCTTTTTAAGGCAATCATATAAAAATCCAATACTAAACTTTTAGCTTTATCAGCGTGTAAATGTTTCGCATTTTTAAAATTTACTACACTAATTAGCGGGTGTTCAGGTTTAGGGAAATTTCGTAGCCGATGAAATTCATCTATGGTTTTAATTCTTTTTGTCATTCTCTTTTTTCTTTTGAACTTCCAAAACAAGTTTACCACGAACATGCCAGGTTTCACTTTCTTTATGCGCTTCTTCGACCTGTTCTAACGGATAAACTTTGCTTAAAAAAATTTTAATTTTTCCGTCTTCAATCAACTTTGCTATCTCTTGTAAATGTTCGTGTTTTTGCCCCGCAACCATTTCACCTTTAATGTTCTTTTTGGCAAATAGTTTATTTACTTTCTCATTGAAAGGAAAATCAACATTGGCAGTTACATAAATGCCACCGTTTTTTAAAACGCTTACGCTTTTCAAGCGTTCATTGTCATCACGAACTGGCGAAGCATCAAACACAAGGTCTATCTTTTGCAGTATTTTTTCAACATTTTGTGTTTTGTAATCAAGCACTTCATCAGCGCCGATTTGTTTCAAAAATTCAAGGTTACCTGAAGAAGCTGTTGCAATAACATAAGCACCTTTTGCCTTTGCACCTTGTACTGCAAAGTTACCAACTCCGCCCGAAGCACCAAGAATAAGGACACGTTGCCCTTCTTGTAGTTTTCCAAGTTCAAAGAGTCCCATCCAAGCAACAAGTGCAGTTAAGGGAACGGCAGAGGCCTCATTGAAAGAAATATTTTTAGGTTTGAATGCAAATTGAGTTGCTCTAGCTGCGACAAATTCTGCATAGCTTCCGTTGCCAGGAAAATTTGGGCAACCAAATACTTCATCTCCTTTTTTGAAGCTAGTTACATTAGTTCCAACCTCTTCCACAATGCCTGCTGCATCACATCCTAATATCAACGGCAACTTCAAAAGAGGCCTTAATAGGTCATTTCCACCATTACGAATTACACCATCAACAGGATTAACACCACTTGCAAATACTTTTACTAAAATTTCATCATCCATAGGAATTGGAAGTTCCGTTTCTTGAATTTTCAGAACTTCCGTTCCTCCAAATTCGCTAATTATTACTGCTTTCATATTGATTTTTTTGTCTGTGTAAAATTGCAATACTTTCCCCAAAAGGATGTATCCAAAACAGCTGTTGTTGTAGTCAAAATGAAATCTCAATCATTTTGGATGTTGGGTGGACTTGTTTGTTCTGCTGATATATGAACGTTGCTTGGTCAACCTTGCACCCATCGTGTTTGAATAACAAGTAGCGTGAAATTTTGAGTTAATTTTCAATCTCACCAGAAGCTAAAACTTTTGATTTGATGACTTCCCAAATGTAGCAAAAATTTGGGTTAAGGAAACACGTAAATATTTGTCATATAATGTATTGGGATTTTTTTTTCTGCCACCAAGATATTTATTTGCATCCAGTTTCCTAAACCTTTTCCACTTTTATAACTAATAAATGCTAATGTCGTTTCTGTTTTATTTTTAGACCTTGTGAAGCTATGTATTATTAGACTTTTTTCTTGAGAATGAAAAGAGAAAGAATGCCAATGTCCGTTTTTTCCATCTTTGTAACCATAACCTTTTAGTTCAAATTATTTATTCTCAGATTTTACATCCTTATTATTTTGATAAGCTATTTTTCAGGAATATTTACTTCGTAAATTTCAGCTCTTGAATAGCTACCTGGAGAAAAAGATCAAGCTAGAAAATAATAGAAAAATTCAATTAACATAAATCCGATTCAAAGTAATAGAAACTTATATTTCCATATGCTCAATTTTGTTCTAACGGATTTTTTTTAATAAAGTACAACGTATGTATAAAACAACAATTTGTGTTATATCTATATTATTTCAAGTACTAATCTAGCGGATTTTTTATTGATGTGAAAGAACTTGTAGCTACATGAAATATAAGTTTATGTAGTTTTTTGGATTGATTTACACCTGTATTGCTCTAAAAATCTTCGATAGCTTAACGGCTAGTATTAAAATGCTCTAAAAAGAAACTAAAACTTTTAGCGGTTAATCAGCAATCTCGATGTAGATGCACCAGTTTAACGACCAGTTGCCAAAAAGATTCCGATCATAAGTTGAAAATAGTAATAGCAAAATTCTCTTTATGTCCGGTAGCTACCAGTTGGTTCCAGGTTTCTCTGAAAAACCTATAGCCTATTGTTTAAAGTATGAAATAATTAAAGAGCGATTGAAAAGATGAAGCGCCTTATACGAGACCCGTACGCTGGTTGGTGTGATGGGTGCAGTCCCTAAAGTCCGTCATTTAATGGCAGAGTCATCTACTCGATTTTGTGCAGCTTTTTTATTTACATAAATAGTTCTTCTCCCTTTTCAATTTTCTTGTTATCCCTAAAAACACTCAATGTTCCTATAATTGAATTATGATTAGCCTTAATAGTTGTGGTTTTGTCATTTTTTAGATTTATTACTTTAATTCCGTAATTAGTTTTTCCAGTTTGGGCTAAATATTCTGCATATACTACATATTTATTATTCTCAACTTGAAAATATAAATAACTCAAATCCATGCCTTCATTTGCTTTTCCACCACCACGTAAATAATTAGAAAATTTAAATTTTTTCCAGGAGTTCAATTTTTCATTAGGATATTCAAATTCGATTTTGTTTTCCGTCCCATATCGGTAAACTAGATACTTATCTGATTTATCCTTTGCAATTGTGAGTCTCTTATTATTTTGAGTTTTAAATTCAAATAAGATTTGCTCATTTTCCAGACGATATTTCTGTCCAAAAGTGAATATTGGAATAAGAAATAAGATAACTAAAATTGATTCCTTTGCCATTTTTTTAATGTCTAGTCCTGAAAGGTTATTCCAAGTTACGGTATTAGGGATACGGACTTGTTGGATTAACCATTTTCTCTGTTGGTTTCTAAAATTATACTTTTTGGGTAAAACCGTCTTAAGTTTATGGTGGATCGACTTGTTGTAAACTCGGAAAGACCCAGATTAATTTAGATTTTGATTTATTTTATTCTCTAATTCGTTACTCATTAGATTTTTGCTAATTATAATTCCATTTTTATCAATAAGTACATTTGATGGAATCGAAGAAATTCCATAAGCTTTAAAAACTTCTCCTTCCCAGCCTTCTAAGTTACTTAGCTGTGACCATGATAAATTATCTTCATTTATTTCGTTGATCCAATTGGTTTTAGAATTATCCTTTGAAATACTAATGATATTCAAACCTTGTGAATGATATTTATCATAAACTTTTTTCAGAGTTGTATTCATTTTTAGACTCCCTTCACATGTTGATGACCAAAATTGAATGAGCGTTAATTTCCCGGTGAGGTCAGAAATCTTTTGAAGTTCGGCTTTCTTATTTGGAACTTGAAAATCTTTATATTTTTCACCTATTCCCGGCATGTCTTTTTCCAGGAAATTAGCAATTTTTTGACCTAAAGCAGAATCACGAACGTCTGTGGATAAAGTCAAATAGAGTTCTTTTATTTCTTGGTGGGTCATTCTTCTATTTCCCTGTAGAAAATATGCACTCACTAATGAATTAGGATATTTCTTTATAAAATTAATTTCTCTTTTCTTTATGGTATCCTGAGGTAGATCTACAATATTTGCGTGAACTTCACTTCGTATTTTTTTAGATAAATCTTGACTTTTTGATCCATCAACAACTGCGTCACTAAAATTTGTATTTGATGCATCTAAAGTCATTTTACTCCCTTCTATCCAAAGTTCTTTAAAGTTTTTCTTATCCTTTGTAAATAACATTGAATACATCATAGACTCCTCAAGTTTTGTATTCATCGTAAAGTTATTATTCTCAACTTTTGTAGAATCTATAAATTTCCCGGTTACTAAATCTCTTAGAAAAAGATAAGTTCCGTCTTCTATGTTTGAAGTTTTACCAGTTAGAGAAAATTTATTTTGTTGAGCACTTAAATTTAAACTATAGAAACAGATTATTATTAGTAGAAACCTCTGCATAAAACTTATAGTTTTTAGTTCGAATTTTTTTCGAGCCTTATTTAAAAGGTGTTTGTATAATACTAGTTGCGTGGTTTAAGCATGTAATTTAACAAATACAAACCGAATAGAAAATCCACAAGGATTTTCGTAAGTAGGCAACAACCGAGCAATTAATTTTATACGTCCACAGATATTTTTAATAAATTCTATATTCAGTAAAATAATAATGAGCAAAAATTATACTTCAATATCCTTAATTTTTAACAAGTTGTTTTGAGCTATAATGCAACTTCAATAAATAATTAATTCCTAATAAAACTGAGAATAATAATAGTGCAAATAACTTTGTGCGATGGACGTCACCAAAAATCTCTAATCTTGGAAGAAATGTAAATGTTTTGAAAAAGAGTAAAAAAAACAAGGGCAGTACTACCGCAACTATTTTGAAAAAAATATTCTTTATCGGCGGAAATTTAAATTGCACTCTCGTATTAGCCTCAATCTGCTCCATTACACTATCCGTGAAATTGTCTGTTGTTTTTAAAGTACTTTTCTTTAAAATAACTTTAGCCTGATCTTCGTTCATAATAATTGCCTTATTTCGTTACCTAACATTTTTTGAAGTTTTAGCTCCATATTTTTTCGCCCTCGATGTAAATCGACTTTAATTTTTGATTTGCTAAAACCTGTAATTTCTCTAATCTCAAGTATTGTATGTTCGTATAAATAGAACAAGCGTAATATCAACGCTTCATCAGCTTTTATTCTATTTAGCGCTAAATTGATAAATTTTTTTTGTTCTTGTTCTGTTAACGCTTTTGTTTCCGATTTTCCATCTGTTTCAACAGACAAATTAGAAAGAACGTCTATTTGCTGGTGGTTTTTCTGCTTTTTCAAAAGATTATAAGCTGTATTGATTACAATTCGATACAGCCAAGTCGAAAATTTTGAATCCTGTCTAAAGGCATTCAGCTTTTCATATACTTTTATAAATGCTGTTTGAACAGCATCTTGAGCAAGGTCGTTGTCTTTTAATACAGAACAGGCCAAGGTAAGAGACACATCTTTATAGGCATTCACTAAATCCTTAAATGCCAATGTGTCTCCCGCCTTGATTCTGTTTATAAGTTCGATATCAAAAGCTTCGTTCCGACTCACTTGTTTTTTTTACGTAACCAATGAGCAACTAAAAGTCCAATAGCTCCAAATATGAGAATAGTTCCCCATATTAATAAATCAGCTGTGTCTTCAGTAAGTTCCATCGTGGTAAAAATGGTAGAAACCATTAGTCCTACACCAAGCGATAATAAAATACAGCCAATATCGAGATATTGCATTTTATTTGATGTATTTGGATTTGTCAAACCCTTTGCGATCATCGCTTTTTTAATAAGGTAGCTATAGTGTGCAATAATATACACTACTGTAACTACACCTGCCATTAAGAATAAACTTCCCAAGGCTTCTTGTATTTGTTCCATTGTATTTAATTTTTAAATTATGATTTTTTTACTCTTGAAACGCTAGGTTTAAAATTGTTCTCCAAGCGTTTTTGAAATTTCTTTTATGAAAGGTAACATACTTCCGCAATTGGTAAATAGTACTAATCCGTACTCTTGTTCAGGAACAAACATCGCATAAGCCTGGAAATCGTGGTTGTTACCTGTATGCAAATGCATCATACCATTTTTTGTGGGCTTTTGGGCAAAGCCTAACCCCCAACCAACCTGTCCAGTTTCTAACTTCATAAGATTATCGTCCTTAAATTCCGTTTGTAGTTTTAACATTTCCGTAAATGACTGTTCACTTAAACCTTCTTTTTTGAGCATAGCGATAATGAATTTTGAAAATTCAGCAGCTTCGCTGTGAACACTCGAGAATGCATTGAAGGTTTTTCCGCTCCATCGTCCTTCTCCTGGTTTATTTTGGGTGGGATGTCCTTGATTATCGTGACCAAATACTTTATGATTTTCTAAATAATCATCCCATATAAAGGTGGTATGCGGCATATTTAGTGGTTGTGTTACTTCTTTTTGAAACAATTGATTTAACCCTTCTTTAAATCCTACTCCTAATTTAATACCGATAACCGCCGCCAAATATTGATAGGCTTCTCCCGAATACATAAAGTCAGTTCCCGGTTTAAATGCCAGTTTTATAGGTTGGTTATTAGCGTGATTTGGAAACCCTGTTTGGTGTGCCAACACCATTCGCGCAGTTATTGATTTATAATCTTCTAGTGATTCAGGTGAAATTCCTGGATGTGGTAAATATTCGTGCAAGGGTTTATCTAATTCAATAACGTCATTTTCGACCATTTTCATTACAAAGTATGCAAAAATAGGTTTTGATAGTGACGCACCTTCAAACATACTTTGTTTATTCAGTGGCTCTTTTGTGTCTGCATTAGCTACTCCAAATACTTGGTGATAAGCCAATTGATTTTTATTGATTATAGTAACGGAAAGCCCAGGAAGATTATGCTGCTTTATTGCTTTTTTAATAGCAGTGTTCAATGTCTCAATTGATAGAGTTTTACCATCTACTGTTTTGATGGTTTTGGTTTGAGCACTAGCGGTTATGACTGTAGAAGCAAAAAGTGCAATAGTTATGTTTCTTATAATGGATTTTAGATACTTCATCTTGTTTATTTTAATTAACGAATGTTTTTTGGTGAATTCACATCCATTGGACAAGATGACTTTTTGAAAGGTTACAATTTTTTAATTTATGCAACTTTTATTTAGGACAGGACATAATTGTTGCTAACGTTTTTGGCTATAGTTTCGCTGATATCTACAATCTTTATACTATTAATCGAGATTGAATCCATTTGTTTTCCAACTCTTTTCATTATAGTTAGAAATTGATTTTTTTCGTACACGCTCCAAAAATCAGTCGGCATATAATCAACTGCTTTTTCATATTCTCTTTTGGAAATTAAATTACTGTATTTTAAAAAATCAGATTTTAATTGAGTTTTTGAAATTTCTTGTCCGCAACCAATTTTTGCAACAAGTATAAATAATATCAAGAGTGTTTTTTTCATAAGTACGCTATGGCCTTGGTTATCGCCAGTGGGGGGAGGGATGTGGTTTTGTCGGCTTAGTATTGTTTTTTTATCAAGTTAATTATTTTCTTTCTAACGCATCCGCTTATTGGCGATGAACCGTCTTTGTTGGTGGGAGTTATTCTTATTCTGATATAAATTTTATTGCTTCTTGAATATTTCCATCTAAAAGTAGATTATCAAAATTATCTTTCTCCCCAATAGTTACGTCAGGAATAATTTTTTCATAGTAGTTACCATTTCTATCGCAGTCATAGCTAGTTGTCAGGGTCATAAAAGCTCCAAATGGTAAATCTGCTTTAATATTACTGGTTGTCTTTCCGTATGTTTTTTTACCAATAAAAGTTGTGTTTTCTCTTCCTTTGAAGGCTAATGCAGTTATTTCTCCAGAACTACCAGTTGCAAGATTTGTAATTACTGCTATGTTTATTTTATCAAGTAACTTTCCTTCAGGTTTTATGTAAGATACTGTTTTAGAATTATCCTTATATTTTCCATTCTTTAATTTTATTTCACTGATCTGATTTTTATTAATGTCAAGTATACCCCATACCACATTATCACCTAGAAAGTCATACAAGGCCAATAGCATTGGGAAAATGTCACCACCCGTATTAAAACGCAAATCAATAATCCAACCTTGCAACTTATTTGACTTTTTAATCTTATTAACTTCATCGTACAAGTCTTGTGACTGTTTATGAAGATTTTTTTCACTGTGCATGCCTGGCATTAAAATATAACCATATTGATTATCTAAAATCTTAACTTCAAATTGTGGGTTTATTTTATATTTTTTTATCCATTGCTCGGTAAAATCGTCTTGAGTAGGAGCTGGAAAATTTCCACTAAATTGCTTGCCATTATAAAATAATTTGGAATGATCTGCTTTTGTTAAATCAAAAACAATAGAAACTTCATTTAGTGATTTGTTGAAATCAGAATATTGTTTTAATTCATTATTAATTTTTGTTTCTATTTCTTTCCAGTCGACTTTTTCTCTAAATAAATATCCATTTTTCATTACCTCAAAAAGGTTGTCGTAGAAGAATCTTATACTGTCTTGCGATGTTTTAAAATCTTGTGCCTGAATATTTAAAGAAAAGAATAATATAAGCGTAATTTCTAAATATTTCTTCATAAAATAATTTCTATTCTAAATTTTGTCTTATACTGAAATTGTATATAACGTCGAAGTTGTTCCTTCGCAAGTTAATAAAAAAGTCGAATCAGGTACATTTACATTGCTTTTAGAAAATATTGTATTCTGGGTAGTTTAAGCTCTACTATTCTGTCTTCCAATATGTCCCGAGCTCCAGGATTCTGATCGAGTTGTTTTTTCAACTTGTATGCCAATTTAAAAAAGGGCTTTGATTCGACTATACTTTTTCGTTATCTAACTTGCCTTTTCAGCAGGTCTTAAACGAGGGATTCTGACTAACGGTTCTCGGCTATGAGTGTTGAGGATTTCCTGCCCTAATTTTTCAGTTTAGCACTAACCTTTTATGCTTTTATTTTTAATTGATCGCATAATAAACCAATTGCTTATAGCCATTGTGTGTGCCCAGCATGGGCATCTTTATCATATCTAAGATATGATATTAATCTAAAGGGTGCAAGTCCCTTATGGGCAGGGATGACCCTTCGACTACGCTCAGGACAGGCTCTTTGAACCATTAGTAAGCTGCAAGCTTGTCTGTCGTGAGACGGGAAGTGAAGGAAGCAGGACTACAAATCTTGGGACTGACGAACAGGAGCCAGATATGAGGCTAAAAGTTCCGATGGCTATCGGAAGGATAAGCAAGCACATCATTGCGACGTCCCAAACACTTTTATAGTGAATACCGGAGCAGTAGGATCTGGCAGGAATCAAGGGAAAGAAGATGTTCTTACCTGGAGGACGGAGCGTAAGGAAAATGTCTTGCAGACATTTTTAGCGAACGGGCCAGCCTGCCGCATTGGGGAAGCCACGGGTTGGTATAATAGAGAGGTCAGCCGAAGTCGTAGTACCCAAAGTAACGAGGTGTAAAATATTGCACAGGTCTCACAAATGGGGAAGGACTG